>Ga0224508_10000810_pt1 | contig 29153 bp, 27 predicted proteins | sample SF_Jan12_sed_USG_4_FD_170157 | JGI IMG/M metagenome (GOLD analysis project Ga0224508, IMG submission 170157) | Sediment microbial communities from San Francisco Bay, California, United States - SF_Jan12_sed_USGS_21 | ecosystem: Environmental > Aquatic > Marine > Sediment | place: USA...
CGCCGCCCTGCCCGTTCGGGTTAGGCGCCGAAACGGCCGAGTTGAACATGCCAATCGTGCGGACTCGCGGGTCTCCGCCCGCTCCAACCGACATAAACCCGCCGCAGGACTGACCCATGGCTGACATTTGACCGGTCGCGACCTTGCCGTTCAGCGGCGAACCCGACCGTCCGTTCTCAGCTTCCGCCCAGTCGAAGGCATCGATCATGTTCTGAGCATTTCCGCGAGCACGCTCCTGACCTTCGACGGGAACCGTCGAAATAATGAGAAAACCATGCGAAGCGATGGTTGATAAGAAATCGCTGTAGCGCGTCCCGTCAATCCCGCAGCCACCATTGCCCCAGGCCATCACGGGCAATGTGTCCTGGTTTGGAAACGCGGCTAAATTCTCCGGCCGCCAGATGACATGGGTCGCCAATCCGAAAGCAGGCTCTGAAATCACGTCATAAGGACCGGGTACCGCAAGCGGCGCGCCTTCGAGCGGCAGCTGCCTGCCGATATCGCGGGCACCGACGCCGGGTGGCGGTTGCGCGCTGGCAAATCCAGCGACGACTAACAATGCGAACGATGCAAAGGCTTGAATGGTTGTTTTCATGGCGCATCCCCCCTGGATGTATTGACGCCATAGTCGCTCAGGCAGCGCTTGGGTCGCAAGCCCTCCGCCGCATGCCGCGTTTCGCCACGCCCTACCGCGCCCTGCCGCGCCCCGTGGCAGCCGTCCCGCAGCACTCCGCGGAGGGATTTCGCGCCAAATCAGTGCAAACAGTGTTTCCGCGGAAACACTTTGGCGGGCGCAAGCCGGTTATATCCGTCATCCGACAACGGTCGGCTCGCTAGAACTAGAACCCGTACTCGATCGAGACCGCGGTAATCGTGTCTGTCTTTTCAGTACCCGGCAGAACATCGGAATTGTTCTTGATCGTATAAGAAAGCACGATCGCGAGATTCTCCATGATTTCTGCGCTTAGCGCAGACACCGCCTGTGTGTAGGTATTCTTCGACCCATGCTCGATTCCGAGTGTCTGTGAAAATTGCGACGTTTCGCTGATCATCAGACGGTAGTCCGAACCGAGATACAGAATCGACTCGTCCTCACTCAGACCATTGCGAAGATCCGATTGCCGCGCACCGATACCAGCTTGCGCATTCCATAAATGCTTCTCGTTGTCCATCAGACGCCGACCGTAACCGACCACTTCTCGCATCTGGCTGTCATAGGCGCTGAACTGATCGTCGTCGATCGCGACCAGCCCGAAGATGTAGTCGCTCTCGTTGATTGCATAGCGACTTTGCCACTCGAGACTGTACGCTTTCGCCGTCGTGATGCTAGACGTCGTCGATCGAATGGTCTGGCCTCTGAAGGAATGACTCCACGGATCGTAATTCCACCAGAGGTTGAAATTGGCGTTCAGGCTTTCGTTATCCGAGTTACCGCTCGTCGCCAGATAGCCAAGGCCAACACGGCCAGAAAATCCTTCTTCGTCTTGCGCCAACACGTTGGTCGTCATGACGGCAAGTAATGCGAATGCGGCAAATCCGTAAGGCAGTTGCGAGTTATTCATCTGTGATCCTGATCTAAGCAATTGAGGTGTAAGTGCGCCGTGTATTAGGTCGATGGGTCAAAACAGTTTCTTTTTTAGCGAAAAAAGCGTTTTCAGCGCGCCGGAACCGCCCTCGCTATCGAGCAGTTTCCCCAACAAGCCGCCGGCGGCGTCCGCGCCCGAGCTCGCCAGATTCGCGCCGTTCGATGTTTCCTTACTCAGCGCGCCCATCGCGGTTGCGGCCGCGATTGGAAGAAAGCGTTTGATTACGCTGACATCGATGCCGGTTTCCTCTGCAGCGCTGGCGGCAACCTGACGACTGACGTCTTTGCTGCCGAACAGATGACCCAGGATTGCATTGCCCTCCGTCGCAGCGGAGCCGTCTTGCAATGCGGCTGGGTCATCGAGAAACCGCTGATGGTTTCCCGAGCTCAGCGCTTTCGTCAGCGACTCCAATCCGCCGGTCGATTGGACGTTTTGTTTGAGCCCACCGGCGAGCGCCGGCATGATTTTACCGAGCAGTGATTCTGCGCCGCTATCGTCAAGCCCGAACTGCTTTGCTGCCATCTGCAAGGCACCGCCCTTCGAGGCGCTCATAATGGTATCTAGTAGTCCCATGTTTATGACGCCTTCAGCGAATCACGGATCTCGGTCAACAGTTTGACTTCGTCCGAAGGCTCCGGCGGCGCGGCGGGTGCCTCTTCTTCTTTCTTCTTCATCTTGGCCATTGCACGAATGACCATGAAGATCGCAAAAGCGACGATTAGAAAGTCGAGCACGTTGTTGATGAACAGGCCGTACTTGATCACCGGCGCACCGGCTTCTTCCGCCAGCGCAAGAGTCTCGTATGGCGTATCGCCAAGATTGGCGAACATACTACTGAAGTCCAATCCGCCCATCAGCAGCCCGATCGGCGGCATAATGACGTCGTTGACAAAAGAGCTGATGATGCGGCCGAAAGCTGCGCCGATAATGATACCGACAGCCATATCGACGACGTTGCCGCGCATGGCGAATTTCTTGAATTCTTCTAGCATTTTGAGTTCTCCCAAATCTAATGTGCGACGAGATGCTAGTGGCGTGACCCTGCGCGTGTCAATTTCGTGACATTCGTTGACATCTCGGAGCTTGCAACAGAATCGTTAACGAATGTCACGAATTCGCGCCCCAAAAACGGCGATGCCTACCATCTCTCTCAGCTATTTAACCCAACATGAGGAGTGGATAAATGAAGCGGATAAGTGACATCGAGGGAATCGGACCGGGCTACGCCGAAAAATTCAACAACGCCGGCATCAAGTCAGTAGAAGACTTGCTCAACGCCGGCAGTGATCAGAAAGGCCGGAAGCAACTGGCAGCAACCACCGGAATCAGCGACAAGCTGGTGTTGAAGTGGGTCAATATGGCAGACCTTTTCCGAATCAAGGGTATTGCCGGCCAGTACGCCGAGCTGCTCGAGGTTTCAGGCGTCGATACAGTCAAAGAGCTCGCGCAACGCAATGCGCAGTCGTTGCACGAAAAAATGAGCGAAGCAAACGAAGCAAAGCAGGTTGTCCGCATGCTTCCCGCGCTGACGATTGTTCAGAGCTGGGTTAAGGAAGCGAAAACGCTGCCGCGTCGCGTAAACTATTAATCGGAGCGGAGGTTGGGCGGTCAGTGTGAGATCATGGTGGAGTCTGAATCGAACACTGACCGCACACTTCCATGCAATCCCGAAAGCAGGATATGAGCGAGACTTTGAGCCAGTATCCGATCACTGCGAACAACGAGTCTGAGCGCAAGCTCCTGTCTCGCTACCTGGATCGCAAGCGTGACGATCTCGATCGACTCGAGCAGGCGATCGAACGGAAAGATTTTTCCGTGCTTCAACGAATTGGACACAATCTGGCGGGTTCCGGCGCCGCTTATGGTCTGCTGCGAATTTCCGTCCTCGGGCGGCAGATCGAAGAAGCTGCCGAAAGCCGCTCTACAACTGATGCCGCTGCGACGGTGGCCGAGCTCAGCCGCTTCGTAAGCCGCATTGCCATTAAGGATTCAACCTAACGTACCGATCTAAAGGACTTTTTTGCTAATCCCACGCAGGGTTGGGATAATGGCCGCTCGGACATTGACGGCCAAATTAGAATAAAGAGATGGCCCATGAGAATCTCCCTGCTCGAGGACGATTTCGATCAGTCGACGCTTTTAACCCAGTGGCTTGAAGCCGCCGGCCATAGCGTGGTGCATTTCGCCGATGCGGATTCATTCCACCGCGGCACGCACCGGGCCACATTCGACCTCTACATTCTCGACTGGCTATTGCCGGAAAGCTCAGGATTTCAGGTCCTGAAACGGCTGCGTGCGCGCGAACCGGATGGGCCGCCCGTCCTGTTCGTAACTGTGCGCGATGATGAGTCGTGCATTGTCGAGGCGCTGGAATCCGGTGCCGACGACTACATGGTCAAGCCGATTCGGCGCAGCGAAATGCTCGCTCGAATCGAGGCGCTGAGCCGCCGCCGGCTCAAGCTCGATCACACAACGCTGTGTGCTCCACCGTACGCATTCGACCTCAAACAACACACCGCGACGATCAACACTGAACCCCTGTCGTTGACGTCAAAGGAATTCGAGCTGGCATTGTTTCTGTTTCGAAGAGCAGGGCAAATCGTCTCGAGAAGCCATTTGCTCGAATCCGTTTGGGGTGCCGGCCATTCGGCTATGCACACCAGAACGGTCGACACGCATGTCAGCCGGCTGCGCAACAAATTGCGGCTGAAGGAAGCGTTCGGCTGGAAGCTTTCTTCAATTTATCAACATGGATACCGCCTCGAGCAGGCGGATTCGTGATCGCATCGCGATTGCTCAAGAAAAGAAGAATCACAGGAAGGAAAAATGGCACGAAATGCTTCTGATACGGCCAGAAAAAAGGCCGAAGGTGACTCGGCAACTCAAATCGGCGACGACGTCGACAAGATCAGAGACATCATTTTTGGCGGACAGATGCGCGAATATGCATCGCGTTTCGATCAACTGGAAAAGGCGATCATCGCCCGGATGGACAAGCTCGGCGAAGACATGGACAAACGCCTTGACCAACTGTCGAGTCGACTGGCCGCGGAAAAGGACGAACGGAAATCTTCTGACAACACGATTCGCACCCAGTTGCGGGACTCCGAAAAACAGATAAAGGCCGCAATCGCTGAATCCGGCGAAGGATGGGCCGCAGAGGCGGTCGAATTGCACAATAACGTGATCGCGGAATCGGAAGAACTGGTCGAACTCATCGAAAAGGCCAAATCAGAACTGCTAAAAAATCTGCATACTGAGTTCGCCCGGCTTGACCAACAGAAGATAGCAACACGCGACCTTGCTCAGTTGTTTTCAGATCTCGGTCGGGACCTGAAACAAGAATCCAAGTAGCGAATTGGTTTCACTATCGTGAGCGTCAGCCGAATCGACCAGCTTCGCGAACTCATTCTCAAGCCAAACGAAGATCGGCTTGAGAACCTGGGTGATCGCATCGAATCGATGGATCGGCGAACGGCAGACATCGCGGAAGTTCTGCCGGAATCGATCAGCGACAGTTACTCGCGCGATACCCGGCTGATAGCTGCGCTGCGGCGTCCGCTTAAACAGTGCATCTCGGAGTCCGTCCGTGACGAGCCCGATGAATATGCCGCCGTGTTGTTTCCTGTCATGGGGCCGGCTATTCGGCGTTCGATTACTGAAACCCTGCGCACATGGACCGCGCAGTTCAGCGAGGTAATCGAGCAGAGCTTTTCACCCCGCGGACTTCGATGGCGACTCCAGGCCTGGCGAGCCGGGGTGCCTTTCGGTCAATACGTTATTCAGCAGACACTTGTTTATCGTGTCGAAGACATCTACCTGATCCACTCGCAAAGTGGGCTGCTCATTTCCCATGTCACGCAGAACGTCGCCGACCTGAAGGATGAAGATGCGGTTTCGGCGATGTTTACCGCAATCCAGTCCTTCGTTAACGATAGTTTCGCGCGCGGCAACAGTGAACGCCTTTCCACGGCTGAACTGGACGATCTGACGCTTTGGGCAGAACACGGCCCGAATACGACGATCGTCGCCGTCATTCGTGGCGTTGCACCGATTGAACTGAGGTCGCGTCTCGAAACGGCGATTGAGCAGATCGAACGGTTCAACCGCCGTTCGCTCGAGGACTATCAAGGCGATCGTGCCACCATCGGCGACGTCGAACCGGGACTTGAAGCGTGCCTGCTGGCCGCGACTCGAACTGATAAAGAAGAAGCGAATCGACCGAAGGCGGCGATAGTCGTGCTGTCTGCCATCGTCCTGTCGATTGCTGCATGGATTGCATATGGCTTCTGGATGGACTCCAAAGCCTCTGCCGTAGCAGACGCGCTCAGGACAACACCGGGGATCATCATTACCGCGACCGAACGCGACGGCGGCACGATTCAGCTCAGTGGCTTGCGCGACCGGCTCGCAGAAGATCCGTCGGAAATCGCTCGAGCTGCGGGCTGGACCGGAGATATCGTCGCTGACCTCCGTCCGTTCCTGTCGCTGGACGATCCGTTGGTATTGACCCGGGCGTCGGCGGTACTCGACCCTCCGACATCGGTAAGCCTGGGCGTGATAGACGGCACTTTGGTGCTTACTGGAACGGCGACGCTGTCATGGATTGAACAGGCGAATGCCAGCTGGCCTGGGATTGTCGGCATCGATCGAATCGATGTCAGCCAACTGTCGATCGACGCGGATGCGCTTCTCGCCCCGATTCGCACAACGCTGGGTACGCCGCAGACCGTCGATCTTCGAATCGATGGATCAACCGTAGTCGCGACCGGCGAAGCGTCGCGCGCCTGGCTCGACTCGGTCGCAGACAATTTGTTGCCCGCCCCGATCCTGTCAGTCGATACGGCTGGTGTCACGGCAACCGAGGCGCGCATCATGGCGACGCTCGCCGATCAAATCGGGCAAACGACCATTGCATTCGAGCGTGGTGGCGCAGTAATCACCGCTGCATCGCTTGCCGACATCGAACAGACCGCGGCCGTGTTGGCCAGTTACGGCGAGAACGCAGCCCGCCTACAACAGATGCCGCAGCTCACGATTACCGGACATTCCGACGCCTCCGGTTCCGAACAATTCAATGGTGCGCTCGAAGTCAGTCGCGCTGGGGCCGTTGAGTCAGCCCTGATCGACCGCGGCGTCCCTCCCGCCTGGCTGACTGCGCGCGGGCAGCCGGTCTCAGGGTTGAATGGCCTCAGAGAAACAGTGGTTACCCTGCAACTGGACGCCATTCCACCCGCGACCGGCTTTTCAACCGACTAGTCGTGCGCTCGGCAAAAGTCTGCATCATCGGTGACTTCGCGGTCGGCAAGACGAGTACCATCGCCCGATTCGTCAAGAATGCCTTTTCCGAGGAATACCTGACCACGGTTGGCGTCAAGATCGATACCAAATCGATCGAAACCGATCATGGCCCGATCAAACTCGTGATCTGGGATGTCGCCGGCACCGACGAACTTTCAAATATCGAGCTTGCCTATCTTCGCGGCAGCGCAGCCTTCATCCTGGTCGCTGACGGGACTCGACGCAATACGGTCGATAACGCGCTCAGACTGCGCGAAGACCTGGTCGCTCAATATGGAGATCTGCCGTTTGTTGCAATGCTTAACAAACAAGACCTATCGCAACAGTGGGAAATCACCGACGATGAACTAGAAGCTTCACGCGTTGCCGGGGTGGAATGGATTCCATGCAGCGCCAAGACAGGTCATAGCGTGGGAGATGCGATCGAGTCTCTGGCCGACTTCATTGCCGGCTCGTCAAACGAAGGAATGTGAGCCTACCGAATAGCATTGACAATTATCTCCGTCGCTGGATTCAGTCGCAGCGCGAACCGTTTTGTATGAGTCTGGCATCGGACAATACGCTGCTCGAAACCTGGGGAAATCCGGAGAATTTTGGCCTTGAATCGCTGAATGTCGGAGCCAGTGTTACGCCGTTCCTCCCCCTGATTGCCGATTACGACGCCGATGAATCGCTGGAACTGCCGTTCGTTACCGACACCAAAGGGTACAGCTATCACGTCCACCTGATTCCGGATTCCGGCACCCGGTTTGTTTTGCTGATCGACGCTAAAACTGAACTCGAAGAACGGCGCACCTATCAGCAGACGGCCAACGAGGTCAAACTCGTACTTGAGCGAGAGCGGCGATTGATCGCCGACCTGGTCGACGCGCAGGCGGAGCTCGCCCTTCGACGCAAGGAAGCCGAACAAGAGAGTCGCCGGCGCGGCGAGTACATCGCGACCATGTCGCACGAGTTCCGAACGCCCGTGACGGCAATTCTCGCTCACGCCGAAAGGCTCGCAGACCGAGACATCAGCAACGACAATCCGGACATCGCCCAGGCAATCGCCCGAGTGGCGCATCGCCAGATATGGGTTATCGATAATCTGCTGGCGAGAGCGAGACTCGACGCTGAAGGCTTCGCCGTCCATGCCAGCGTGACCGACGTCCGGCGTCTCGTTGATGAACTCTCACTCGTTTTTGCGCCACTCGCAGCTGACAAAGGACTTTCCTTCGCGGCTACCGTTGCCCTGTCAGTCCCGGAGTTTGTCTGGGTGGATGGACTGCACCTGCGGCAAGTGATGGTGAACCTCCTTGGCAACGCAGTTAAATACACATCCGACGGATCGGTCGGACTTGAAATCAGCCATCGCGACGACCGGCTCTCCGTCATCGTTTCAGATACGGGGCCGGGCATTGACGAGGAAAGCCAGAACGGTCTGTTCGCACCGTTTACGCGAGGCCGCGAAGCACCGAGTGCGCCCGGCGCAGGGCTTGGCCTGGGCATCTCGCGCAAGCTCGTCGATTCAATGGGTGGGGATCTCACGCTTCAATCAGCACCGCAATCCGGGACGAAAGTCCGGTTCGACATCCCCGTCGATTCTGCAGGCGGAGACTTGTCCAGCACTGAAATGGGAGAGCAGATCAGCATCGTCGTCTGTGACGATGACCCCGACATCACAGACCTGCTCGACATCCGACTGACCGAGGCAGGTTTCGATGTGACAGTCGTTGCCAACGGTGACGCGCTGATCAATACAACGCTCGAAACGAACCCGACCCTCGTTATCGTCGACCTGAACATGCCGGGTATCGATGGCCCGTCGGCGGCTCGCCGGCTTAGGGAATCCGGTTACCTCGCGCCGATTCTCGTCCTTTCCGGCGCGGCGAGACGACAGGACATCGAATACGCGCTGGCCTCGGGTTGCACGGAATTTGTTAGAAAACCGCCCCAGATCGGCGCCTTAAAGCGATTGATTCAACAGCTCGCACTGACGGCAAACGCCAATTCGAGCGAGCCCGAGCCAACGCTGGAAAAAAGCAAACAAATGTAACGGTAATTTATTCGATTGATGGCCAGGCTTAGGCTAATCGGCATATCATCACATTCCTTGAACCACTAATTGGAGAATATTCATGTCCGTTGCTCGAGTAACCGAAATCATCAGCACATCCGAAAAAAGCTTCGACGACGCAGTGAAAGACGGCATTGAGCGCGCCTCGAAGACGCTGGACAACATCACCGGAGCCTGGGTTGCCGACCAGGAAGTCACCGTAAAGAGCGGAAAAATTCAAAGCTACCGTGTTAGGCTCAAAGTGACATTTATTCTTAAGAACTAAGAAAAAACGCTAAGCGGGGTTCAAGTTATGGGCGCACTTATCGATCGACTGAACGAACTTTTGGGGCCAGCGTTGACGGGCACGATCGGCCATGCGCTGGTGGGCGTGTTAATTCTCGTCGTTGGACTGATCATCGTAAAGTTTCTGGTTGGGATACTGACCCGCGGCTTGAAACAAATCGATTTCTTACAACGAACCAACAGCGACGGGACAATCACAGATCTGGTTCCGCCGGTGGCCTCGCTGGTCAAGGCGCTGTTAACGATTTTCGTGCTGATGGCCGTATTGCAGCACTTCGGCCTGACCGATGTGCTCGCACCGCTTCGTGACATGGTCGATAAGTTCCTTTCTGCGATCCCCAATATCGTGGGTGCCGGTGTCATCGTTTATGCCGGTTGGATAATTGCAAAAATCGTGTCGCAGTTTGTTACGCTCGCGCTTGGAAAAGTCGATGCGGAAATCGCCGAAAGAACCGGGAATGACGGCATCCAGATTTCCCGCTTTGGCGGCGCCTTCGTGTTCGCCATTATTCTGCTACCTATAGTCGTTTCGGCTCTCGGAACGCTGAATATTCCGGCAATATCAGACCCAGCGTCGTCTATGATCGAAAAACTGATGGCCGCCATACCGAACATCGTCGGTGCGATCATTATCATGCTGGTCGCCTTCTTCGTTGCTAAATTCGTCGTCTACATGCTGAGCGGCTTGCTCGAAGGCATGCGAATCGACGAGCTGCCCGCGAAAATCGGCGCAAAGAGCCTGTTCAGCGATAGCGTGACGCCCACTCGGGTAGTCGGTGGTGCCATCATGTTTTTCGCCCTGCTTGGCGCAGCGACAGCCGCGGTAAACGTTCTCGGCATCAGCGTGATCTCAGAGATCTTTGCCGGTGTGTTGCAGTTCGGTGGTGGCTTGCTCATTGGCGCCCTGATTCTTATCGTCGGTAACTTTCTCGGTTCCCTGGCTTACCGAAACCTAAAGACCGCGTCGTCGACTGTCGTTGCAAACGTTGCGCGCGTCGCCATCCTGGGTCTGGTGCTTGCGATGGGCCTAAAAGCGATGGGGCTTGCCGACCAGATCGTCAACATGGCTTTCGGTTTCACTTTAGGCAGCGTTGCCGTCGCCGCGGCACTGGCATTCGGGCTGGGTGGCCGCGATGCAGCCAAGACCGTTGCCGATAGTTGGGCTGCGAAGATTACCAAGAAGACCTGACGGGGACCGGCGAGCGCTCAAACCGGCCGTAAGCGAACGCTCAATCGCGCCGAAGTCTAACGCTCAAGCGCGGCGCAGGCGACCACGCTCGTCTCGGCGATAAGGCACCCAGCCCACGCCCAGCACATCGATGTGAATGCCGGTCGATTTCGGCTTGATGCTGACCGTTTCCAGCTCATCGAGCTGGGCGTCGTAGGCGTCATTGAGTGAATCGATTTCCGCTTGCAGTTTTTTCTCGACCACCGCAAGCTCCTCGCGTACCGATTCGACTGTTTCTCTTGCTCGCTTTACGTCGCCGGCTTCCTTGCCGATGCGCCCCGCCTTTCTAACGGCCGTTCCGACACGATTCGCGGACGTCACTGACACGGTCTTGCGACCGAGCAATGCGCCTAGCACAGCGGTGCCGAAAGACAGGGCGACATCAAGCTTCTGCCCCTTAGCTTGCTGCTGCTCACGCTCTACGGTTTGCTGCGCCTTGCGCAACCGCTCCTCAAGACGAGTCGCACGGCTCGCGAATTTTTGCTTCAACTTCGAGACTTTCTCATCGCGCTGCGTCCGTCCCGCTTCCTGAAGCCGAATACGAAAGTCTCTTTCCGGCTCGCCAGGCTCGGACGAGAGCTTTAACGCGCGACTCTTGAACAGCTCAAGCGGATATTGCTCGCGAAGATTTCGCTTGAGTTTCGCTTTCCAGGATCGATAGTTGCCCGCCTTCGCGAGCGGTGCCGGACATTCGGCAAAAGAAGCGCCATCAACCGGTTCAGCCTGAAGGTCGGATGTTCCGACGTCAAACTGCTCCGCCTCGGTCCAATCGATTTCATTAGACGCATTGCCGGATTCGACACCGACGGCGAATGGCCGCACTTCATCGACTTTAAGCCGCGCGTTCGAATAGCCCATTTCGCCCGCGCCAAGTAGCCGTGGCCAATAGACCAGATCGCCGTCTTCGCCCGCAGGCTCCGTCAGCGGCAGGAAGCGCTGATCGATGCTTGGCGCGAGCAGCGGTCGCGTTGCCGCCGCAGCTGCTGCAACCGCAGCAGGCGGCGCCTTCCCTGTTTCAGGCGAGTCCGCTGCCTTTTTCTGCTTCTTTTCAGCCTCAGGCCGGTTCGAAAGCCGTTTGATCTGATCGCGGGTCAGCGGTCCGGCCAGATACGACATGACCCAACGCGTCTGAAAAAGTACGGGCGCCGTCTCGTGGACGTTGTGCAGCAGAAAGCGTCGTTTGCCGAGAGAAGACAACACGTCGTCGAGATTGACGCCATCCAACGCGGCGCCTCCGGCCGCTGAGCGCAAGCCTTCGATTACCCGCGCCTTATCTCGTTCCGTTTGCAAGCGGCCGAGAAACCAGGTGCCGGCATTCGACAGCCCTTTGTAATCGAGATCGACCGGATTCTGCGTCGCAAGCACGACACCGAGACCGTATGCCCGCGCCTGCTTCATCAAGGTGAGCAGCAAGCGCTTCGACGGTGGGTTGCCGAGTGGCGGCATGAAGCCGAAAACCTCATCCATATAAAGTATCGCGCGCAACGACGAAGTCCCCGCCTGCTTGCGCATCCACGCAACCAACTGGTTCAGCAACATCGTGACAACGAACATGCGTTCCGCATCGTCAAGGTGCGCGATCGAAACTATCGAAATGTTGGGCTTGCCGTTCGGGCCGTACAACATACTGCCGACGTCGAGCGGGTCGCCTTCCAGCCAGGTTTGGAAGCGCGGCGAGGCGAGCAGATTGTTGAACCGCATCGCGAGCGAAAAACGATCCTTGGCCGGATAAAAGCTCTCGAGATCAAGCACTCCGACACGATCGAACGGTGGCGACTGCAGCGACTGAATCAATTCCGGCAGTCTCAACCCCCGCCCTGCTCGCCAGGCCGAATCGATGACCATGGCCAGGAAAATGTGCTCGCGACTCGTCAGCGGATCGGCTTCGAGACCGGTTAAGGTCAGCAGCGAGGCCGCCGTCGCGTCAACGAGCTCGCGATAGAGTTCTTCGTCTTCGATGGTCTCGTCGGCGGGTGGCTCGAGACTCGCCAGCACCGACAGCGGTATTCCGGCGGTACTACCGGGCGTATAGATCCAGCGATCGGCGCTTTCGACAAATTTGCTGATTCGAGCCGGCGTCTGGCCCCACTCCTTTAGACCGCCGCGCCAGAGTTTAGCCAGAGATTTCGCCTGTTCTTCGACCGTAACGCCATCATCGAGCGCACTGCGCGGATCGACCCAGGGCTCGAAATCGCTGGCGCGTAATTTCGGAAAGGCGAGCAACAGATTCCCGAGATCCCCTTTGGGATCGATGGCGATGACCGGCACATGATCGAGTGCTGCCTCTTCTATCAGCCCGACGCCAAGCCCGGTTTTGCCGCTACCGGTCATGCCGATGATGACGGCATGAGTGGTTAGATCCTTGGAGTCATACAGCACCAGGTCTTCGTCCAACTCCGATGTCGTCGGATCGACCTGCTTGCCAAGATAAAACGCGCCGAGCTTTTCGTATCCCTGAGTTGTCATTATTTCTTCTTGTGGGCTCGTAACAGTATAAGGTCTTCAGCGTGTCTCGCCGAGCCATCAGCGATCGCGAATTCTGCTAATAGTCTAACAGTGTGCTGGTAAGCTGAGCGCTGATGGGCTCGCGCAAGCTGTCCGACTTGGCGTATGCTCGCGATGCGCGCGACTGCTCTGAAGGCACTCAGCGTGCTTTTTTACCGCGAATAATCAGGAGACCAAAGGATGCGATCGTTTACCCAACTCAGCCTGCTCGCGCTGGCAGCGGCAAGTCTGTCGGGCTGCGGACCTGCGGATTCCCCGGAAAATTCAGCCGCCACTGAACCGGCTCAACTGCCCGCCACGCCTTACAAGCCCGTCGCGACCGTCCTCGACTTAATGCGCAGCACGGTAACGCTCTCCACCGAAGTCTACTGGGAATCCGTTTCCATCGTTGTCGATGCCGACGGCGTACACGAGAACATGCCCGAGACTGATCTCGAATGGATTGAAGTCTGGGCTGCGGCGATGACGCTCGCGGAATCGGGCAATCTGCTCATGATGCCGCCACGTGCCGTAGACAACGGCGAATGGATTCGTCTCTCAACCGATCTCGTCGATGCCGGCCTTCGCGCGGCACAGATTGCGGCAGACCGGGATTTCGAGGGCATGCTCGACGTCGGCGAGGATATCTACAACGTATGCGTCGAGTGCCACCGGATGTATGTCCCGACGCTGGCCGACCTCTAACACTCGGGAGAGGCTTTAAGATCGCGAAGCGGGTCAGGCGACAGCGACGACCGCCGCGCCGGCTTCCTTTTCGCAACCACCGCGCAGCGGCAGCACGATGTCTCCGAGCAGCTGATTGACTTCGTCCTGACCGGTCAGATTGGCTGCTTCACGAATCTCGCGCAGCGGGTAATGCGGTGCCAGCAGGTGGATGAAGTCGACCATATAGCCACGCAGCACCATGTCGCGTGGGAAGCCCAGCCAGGTCGTCACTTCAGGAAACAGCTTGCTCGCATCGATAGCGGTCAGGTCTGCCTGGTCCTGGCATTCGAATGCCATCGCAGCGATAACGCCAACGCCGAGACCCATGCGCACATAAGTCTTGATGATATCGGCGTCCCTCGCCGTGAAAACCACTCGAGGCTCGAGCCCTTCATCGTGAAAGGCTCGCTTGAACGACGATTCCCCGGTCAGGCTGAACACGTAAGTCACAAGCGGATGCTCGGCCAGTGTTTTCATGTCGAGCGGCTTCTTCTGCTTCGCCAATGGATGGTCGTTCGGCACTAGCGCGATTCGGTGCCAGCGATAGATCGGCAGCAGCGTCAGATGCGGAAACAGATGCTGCGAGCCGGTCGCTATTGCGAAATCGACTTTATTCGTCGCGATCAATTCGGCGATCTGCTCGGATGTTCCCTGATGCAGGTCCAGGTCGACCTTGGGATAAGTCTCGCGGAAAGCGCGAATAACCTCGGGCAACACGTAGCGGGCCTGAGTATGTGTCGTCGCGATCGACAGCGTGCCTTCCTGCTCGGCGGTCAGGTCGCTGGCTAAACTTCTGATGTTATCGACTTCGCGCAGGATCTTGCGAGAACGTGCAATGACATCTCGGCCGGCCGGCGTAATGGCCGCGAGGCTCTTGCCCTTACGGGTGAAAAGCTGAACGCCGAGCTCGGCTTCGAGCTGTTTAAGCTGCTTGCTGATCCCAGGCTGGCTTGTGAACAGGCGCTCGGCGGCGGAGGTGATATTCAGGCCGCTGTCGACAATCCCGACGAGATATTTCAGTTGCTTTAAGGTCACGGTCTCATAACTTTTTGGCGCATCAAAATGCGGTGCTATATAACCATTAGTTACTTATGCGAGTCAATTGGTTCCGCTGTATCAGACCCGTTGGGCAGCGCCTATATTTCAACAGGGCATAAACGAAGAAACAGTTAATATTGGGGCCAGATCCGGCGCCAGAGTATCGTGCCGTTCCCCTATCCACGGCAGCCGAATGCAGACTTTACCGATATTTGCCAAGCTCAATGGCCGCCGCTGCCTCGTCGTCGGCGGCGGCGGCGTGGCTGCCAGGCGTGTCGAGCAGCTGATGAACGCCGGTGCTCAAGTCGCCGTCGTCGCTCCTGAATTCAATTCGCAGATTGCCGAATGGGCCGAGGCCAGCCAGATAGAGACGATCGAGGCGAATTTCGACGCTGAGCTGATCGGTGCTGCCTGGCTCGTGGTCGCTGCAACCGACGACCCCGCTATCAATCGGGCAGTCGCTGCCGCCGCTGAAGCCGCGACCCGGCTTTGCAACGTCGTCGACGAACCGGAGCTCTGCACTTTCATCATGCCGGCCATCATCAACCGCGATCCGATCACCATCGCGATCTCGAGCGCCGGCCACTCACCGGTGCTGGCGCGTTGGATCAAGGGGCTGATCGAAGAAACGCTGCCGAATCGGATCGGTGCGCTGGCAGCGCTTGCCGGCCGTTGGCGCGATCGGGTTAAGGCCGCGCTGCCGGATCTCGACGAAAGGCGCCGGTTCTGGCAGCAAACCTTCAGCGGAGAAGTCGCCGATTTGAGCTTCGCCGGCCGAGAGCAGGCGAGCGAAGCCGCACTCGACGCAGCACTGGCAGCGTGGCTCGAAAACTCAACGGATAAATCGGAAGTAGGCCAGGCCTATCTGGTCGGCGCCGGCCCCGGCGACCCCGAGCTGATCACGCTGCGCGGCCGAAAACTGCTGGCACGTGCCGACGCGGTGCTGTACGACCGGCTCGTCAATCCAGAAATCCTCGAGTACGCTCGACGCGATGCGGAGTTAATCTCGGTCGGCAAGGCGGCGGGCAGGCCTTCGATTCGCCAGGAGCAACTGAATCGCCTGCTCGTCAATCTCGTCAATTCCGGTAAACACGTCTGCCGTCTGAAAGGCGGCGATCCGATGATCTTCGGCCGGGTCAACGAGGAACTCGAAGCACTGACCGAGGCCGGCCTGCCCTTTCAGATCGTCCCCGGTGTATCGGCTATTTCAGGTTGTTCGGCCTACGCCGGCATACCGCTGACGATGCGCGACCAGGCACGAGCGGTTTTGATCGCAACGGGTCACACCACCGACCACGGCGCTGCGGACCTTTCTGCCTATAAAGCGGATCAAACGCTGGCGCTCTATATGGCCGTGTCGAACTTCGGTGAAATCGCAGCAAAACTCATCGAGCTCGGGCACCCGGGCGACCTGCCGCTTGCAGTGGTCGAAAATGGCACGACGGTGAAGCAGCGAGTGATACGCTCGACTCTAGCCGATCTGGCATCGATCGCGGCCGAGCATCAGGTGCAGTCGCCGGCTTTATTGCTGATCGGCCAGACGGTACGGTATGCGGAGCGATACGGTTGGTTTAATCCGCGAGTCATTGAGTCCGACTCAAACGGCAACCTCGCGAAAGTAGTCTAAGCAAGAACAATATCAGGGGAATCCTATGATCTACGACAGCATTCTCGACACGATTGGCAATACGCCGGTCGTCAAACTCAATCGCATTGCGCCCGATGGCGTAACGATTTACGTCAAGATCGAGGCCTTCAATCCGTTGGGCTCGGTCAAAGATCGGCTTGCATTGGCGATCATCAACGACGCGGAAAAAACCGGCGCGATTAAACCAGGGCAAACAGTCGTCGAGGCGACTTCCGGTAATACGGGCATCGCCCTTTCGATGGTCTGCGCCGCCAAGGGCTACCCCTTTGTTGCAACAATGGTCGAGACCTTTTCGGTGGAACGGCGAAAAATCATGCGCGCGCTGGGTGCCAAGGTCATTTTGACGCCGGCCGCGGGACGCGGAACCGGCATGGTTCAACTCGCAGCAGAGCTCGCCGCAAAACACGGCTGGTTTCTGGCGCGTCAATTCGAGAATCCCGCCAACCCGGCCTATCACGCTCAAACAACCGGCCCTGAAATTTTGAGTGACTTCGCCAGCCGCCGGCTCGACCACTGGGTGACCGGCTGGGGAACCGGTGGCACCCTGACCGGCGCAGGCAAAACGATCAAGAGCGCCCGGCCGGACGTCAATATTGTGGCGACCGAGCCTGCCGGCGCATCTCTGCTTGGCGGTAAGGAATGGCAACCGCATAAGATTCAAGGATGGACGCCGGACTTTATTCCCGACGTGCTCGACCCGACCGTTTTCGATCAACTCGTTCCGGTGACCGACGACGAAGGCAAAGCAACCGCGCGTCGACTGGCAGCCGAAGAAGGCATTTTCGTCGGCATCTCGGCAGGGGCCACACTCGCTGCGGGCTTGAAGGTCGCAGAAAAGTCCAAGCCCGGTACCGTGATGCTGGTGATGCTGCCCGATACCGGCGAGCGTTACCTCGGTACCTATTTGTTCGACGACATTGAGGAAGTTTCAGACGACGAGTGGCTCGCGTCTCTCGGATAACCGGAGTCTCATGGGACCGACTACTCAGGAATGCCGTATCGAACTTGAGCGCATCCTCAAGAGCGACAGCTTTTCTCAGTCGGAACGGCATCGATCTTTCCTGGGCTACATCGTCGAAGAAACACTCGCCGGCCGCGGTGACCGAATCAAGGGTTACACGATTGCAGTCGAAGTGTTCGGCAAGCCCGCCGAATTCGATGCGCAGAACGATCCCTACGTTCGGGTTGAAGCCGGACGGCTGCGAAAGCGGCTAAGCGATTATTACCGCGCCGAAGGCGCCGCCAACCCAATCAGGATTGAGTTCAAGCGGGGCAACTATGCGCCTGAATTTCGCTTTGCACGAGCGGAAAAGGCAGCGAGAACAGAACCGTCGCATGCGATTCCGCCGGGTGCTCGCTCCGGGCTGTGGTCCCCGCTGCGCGCTGTCGTGGTTTTGGGTATAGGCGTAATCGGGATCGGCTACTTGATTTCGAGAGAAAGCGCCGATCCGCAATCGCCAACTGATGGCAGCCCCCCGAGTGTGCGCGTGCAGACATTCGAAGATATCGGCAACACAGACTTTCAGCACTTTGCCGACGGGTTGAATCAAGAAATCCTGCTGAAACTGGATCGCTATGCCAGCTTCTGGGGTCCAATCAACGTATTCCACGGAGACGATCTAGCTGAACTTGAGATCAGCGATCAGCAGGACTTCCGATTGGATGGAACGGTTTCGCACATCGGCGATTCGATTCAAGTGACAGCTCGCCTGATCGACCTGTCTACCGGCAAACAGCTTTGGACAGACGGCTACGATTTACCCTATGTACTGACCAATCTCGCGAGCATTCAGGACGACATCGCTGCCGAGATCGCCAACACCATCCGCGAGCCTTTCGGACCCGTGGCGGACGCCGAAGTCAGTCAGATCGCCGGCCGCAGTCCCGACCGGCTGAGCGCGTACGAATGCAACGTCTCGTTCATCCATGCGGTCGACATGATGTCGCGGTCAACTCGCCAGGCTGCCAAGAGCTGTCTGCAACGCTACGACCGCACGGACTCGTTGGACGCAGCGGGTCTCGGGGCGCTGTCCTTTCTTTATCGCCTGGACTACGACGATGGCCTGGACTACCAAAGCAACCCAGGATCCTTATTGGCAGCCGCGTACGATGCAGCACAGCGCGCGGTCGATCGGAACGGTAATGATGTGCTTGCCCAAATGGCCATGGCTTTCGTTCACCTGGCGCACCAACGCTTCGATCAAGCGCGGGCTTCCACGGAGCGACTGATGGGTCTGAACCCGCCAACTTCAACGCTCGGCATCGTCTCCGTATTAATGCTCGAACTGGGAGACCGTGAGGCTGGCAAGGAACTCTTCGAGGCCGCTTTGAAACCAAGCGGCCGTCCGACACCATCTCTTTATGTTGGCCCGGCACTCTATTATATGGAGCGCGGCGACTACGAAACGGCACTGGGGTTCGCGGAACGCATCGACGCGCCGGAATTTACGATGTATCAGGTCTTTTGGGCCGCGCTCTCAGCGCACCTCGGTCAGATGAGCCGTGCGCAACTGAACGCCGACGAGATTCTTGCCATGCACCCTGATTTTTCAGACTACGGCAGAGAACTGCTGCAACGATGGTCGTTGCCGCCGAATGTCGAAGAGGTTCTGATCACCGGGCTCGAACGGGCAGGCATCGAACTCAACGAAGCCAGGAATTAGCTCACGCAGTTATTTATTGACTCACACCGAGTACTCGCATCACATCGGTGACAGCAGACTGCTCGGCATTCAAGATTTCCAGGCTCGAATCCTCGTTTAATTCGCCAACCGAGAACTTTGCGAAGGCCGGGACCTCATCCATTCTCGGTAGACCGTCTGATTCTCCTTGAACGATCTTGTCGTGGAGCCGTGCAAGCAACACGAGATCAGCCAGGTCTGGTGAGGGGTCCGGATCTCGGAGCCAATCGCCGCGACTGCGCGCGACTTCAACGAGATCTGCCTCAAATCCCCACTGCTTCAGCAGAACCATGCCGACTTGAGGCGAATATCTCTCGATCGCAGCCAATATCTGTGCCTCGTCGTCCAGCTGGTCCTGAAACTGTTTCAGGACATTCAGTATCGGCAGGCTGCCGATATCCTGCAGCAAACCCGCAAGCAACGCGCGTTCGGGCGAAATACTCGAGCAATGCCGCGCGAGAACGCTCGCGTACGCGGCAAGCCGGGCACTCGTCTGCCAGGTTCGCCGCATCAGGGCGCCGAGAATCTGCGAACGCGTGACGAACATTGACCGCAAGGCGTGCCCCATCACGAGACTGCGCGTGTTATCCATTCCGATCCGGGCGACAGCCAAATCAACTTCGCGTATCGGATTGATCGACGGATACATCGCACTGTTGGCTATCTGCAGCATATACGTCGTCGTCCCGGGGTCGCCCTTGATAATGGTTGCGATCGTTCCAATGCTCCAGTTCGGACTCGCCATTGCACTGTGAATTCGCGCGGCGACGTCAGGCATGCTCGGCAGGCTGGCGCGATTAGCCAGAATTTTCCGACAAATGTCCGAAATCAGCGTGATCAGGGGAGTCGGCGTCGGCTTCGCCTTGAGCGCTTGATTCATCGAGCTGGCACCGTCGCCTAAAGAAACATACAACGGTTATCGGCAGATAATCGAAAAGATTGAGAAACCAGCCGCTTGGCGAGTGACAACGGTCCCGACGCTGGTTACTCTGACAAAATCCCGCGGCGAGGCGACCTCAAATGGCTCTGATAACGCTCAAGATTAACGGTGAGACGCACACGGTAGACGCCGAACCCCAGATGCCGTTGCTCTGGGTACTTCGCGACAAGCTCGGTCTCACCGGCACGAAATTCGGCTGCGGCATCGCGCAATGCGGCGCCTGCACGGTCCATCTCGATGGGACCGCGATTCAGTCGTGCGTCACGCCAGTTTCCGGTGTCGCCGAAGCGGAAGTGACAACGATCGAAGGGCTTTCGGCCGATGCCAGCCATCCCGTCCAGCTGGCGTGGGACGAATTCGATGTGCCGCAATGCGGCTACTGTCAGTCGGGGCAGATCATGTCGGCAGCAGCATTATTAGCCAGCAATGCAAATCCCAGCGATGCCGATATCGACGCCGGCATGCGCGGCAATATCTGCCGTTGCGGAACCTATCAGGATATTCGCGGCGCGATTCACGCTGCGGCTGAAAAGGCGAGCGCGAAAGCCGGGGAGGACGCGTGATGCGCCACAACCCGCTTGAACTCGATCGCCGGCAATTCGTCAAGGCAGGCGCCGCCGGTGCCGGTGGTTTGTTACTCGGTTTTTACCAACAGGACCTGTTGGCACAGTTCGGTGGCCCGCCGGCCGCGATCACGCCGCAGGCCTTCGTTCATATCAGTCGCGACGACATCGTCACGTTGACGATTCACAAGCCGGAAAACGGTCAAGGGGCCGAGACGGCAATGGCTATGTTGCTGGCCGAAGAGCTTGAGTGTGACTGGAACCGCATTCGAACCGTGTTCGCACCGGTCGAGCCCATCTACGGTGGCCCGCTGCAGGGCACCTTCGGCAGCATGGCGGTGCGTACCAGCTGGAATCCGATGCGGCAGACAGGCGCTGCCGCGCGCGAAATGCTGATTCAGGCGGCCGCGCTGCGATGGGGCGTCGGACCCGACCAATGCCGAGCCGAAAACGGTTCGGTTATCAATCAGCTCACCGATGCCAGGCTGAGTTTCGGCAGCCTTGCCGAGGCCGCCGCAACTTTGCCCGTGCCGACCGACATCCGTCTCAAGCCTGCGAGCGAATTTCGTTTGCTGGGCAAGCCGATGAAGCGGCGCGACACGCAACTGAAAATTTCTGGCCAGGCAACTTACGGAATCGATTTCGAACGGCCGGATATGGTCTATGCCGTCGTTGCCCGATGTCCGGTTTTTGGCGGCGCGGTTGCTTCATTCGATGCCGGAGATGCCAGAGCAGTGAGCGGCGTTCAGGACGTGCTTGAAATCCCGCAGGGAATTGCCGTGATCGCCGACAACACCTGGGCCGCGATGGAAGGTCGCCGCGCGCTCAGTATTGTCTGGGACGAAGGGGCCAATTCAAACCTGAGCTCGGAACAGATTCATTCTCAGTTGATGGAACTCACGGGAAGCCCTGGCGCCATTGCCGCCGACCGCGGCAACCTTGAATCGGCATTGGCCGAAGCTGCAAGCGTTGTTCAGGCTGACTACGATGCCCCCTACCTTGCGCACGCGCCGATGGAACCGTTCACTGCCGTTGCCGAAGTGCAGGCCGATCGGTGCGAAGTCTGGACCGGCACGCAGATTCCGGGATTGGCTCACAGCTCGGCGGTCGAGGCGAGCGGCCTGCCGGCCGATCAAGTCAAGATTCATACGTTATATATGGGCGGCGGGTTTGGTTCTCGCGGCGGCGGATCATGGGTAGCTGAATCCGTCGAGATTGCGAAACGGGTCGGCGTGCCGGTGAAGCTCACCTGGTCGCGCGAAGACGATCTGCAGCATGACCGCTATCGGCCCGCATCATGCGTGCATCTCGAAGCGGGCCTCGATGCAGACGGTTGGCCGACCGCCTGGTCGGGACGGGCCGCGTGTTCGTCGTTTGCCGGACTGCGCAATGGATTGGATCGGGAAGCTGTTGTGGAACTAGCTAACCCGAATTACGAAATTCCAGCCCTGCATTTCGAATACCACGAGCCCGGCTTATCCATTCCAACGAACTATTGGCGTTCCGTCGGGCATTCTCAGAACACGTTTTTTGCCGAGAGCTTTATTGACGAGCTTGCCGCTCAAACCGATAAGGACCCCGTCGAATTTCGCCGCCGGTTGCTCACCAACAGCCCGCGCCTGTTGAACGTGCTCAATATCGCTGCCGAAAGGGCTGACTGGGGCCGGCCGACGACTGCCGGAAGCTATCAGGGTGTGGCTGTTACCAACTGCTTCGGCAGTTTCAATGCACAAATCGCCGAAGTCACGGTGGAGGACGGCCACGTTCGCGTCCATCGCGTCACCTGCGTGGTCGACTGTGGTCAGGTTGTGAATCCCGCTGGCGTCGTGCAGCAGATGCAGGGCGGCATTGTCTACGGCTTGAGTGCGGCGCTGCGCGGCAAAATCACGATTCGCCAGGGCCGCGTCGAGCAGACGAACTTTCACCAGTACGAGCCGCTGCGCATCGATGAAATGCCGCATGTCGATGTGCATATCGTTGCGAGTGAGGAAGCCGCCGGTGGAATCGGCGAGGTTGGCACGCCGGCGATTGCTCCAGCCGTTACCAACGCGCTGTTCCAAGCGACCGGTAAGCGAATTCGCAGCCTACCGATTACTTTGTGATGGAACGGCACACGATGCGTTATTCGTCGATGAGACTCCCTGCGCTGACATGGATCAGCCTGTTGTGCGTCGCGTACTTCGTGATTGGCCGTGCCGAATCGCACCACAGTATCGGCGGCGAGTTCAGCTCGGAAGAAGTCACAGTCACCGGATTGGTCACTGAGTTACGCCTCATCAATCCACATACCTACATCCGCGTTGACATCGAAAATGGCGGCAACATTGAGCAATGGGTGTTGACCTTTGGCCCGGCAACCAAGCTGATTCGGGGCAGTGGCTGGACGCCCGAGACCCTGGTACCCGGGGAGCGCATAACGGCGGCCGGCCGACGAGCGCGTCAAGGTACCGGAATGTATATCGCACAGCTTGCGAAAGAAGACGGAACGGCACTGATCACGAGTCTGGAAGAGTAGCTTCTTCGATGCAGGAAACATCCAGCTTTCAACGCACTCTCAGTTATGCAGTGTTAATCGGAACGTTCACCGCGAACGGTATCGCGACTGCATCTCCAGATGAGGTTGCCGAAAAACTCGCTGCACCGGGCGCCTGGGCCTACGTCAACGCCGCAGGTCAGGTGCTGCCGTCGGGCAGCTTTACCGGCGTACCGCCGGAAAGCGCATTGACTGCCGCGGGTCTCGTTGAGCGCGAATCATTTGATTTCAGAACGGACGATCCGGTGCTGGGCTGCGGGCCGCCAGGTATGCCGAGAGCATTAACGGCCGGAAGCCCGATGACCTTTTCGTGGAATCAGGACCTGCTGATCATTCGATACGAAAGCATGGATGTGACCCGGATCGTTTTCATGGGAAAAGACGAAGTACCGCCAGGCACCCCCCGATCACCTGATGGTTATGCACGCGGTCGTTGGGACGGCGACACGCTGGTGATCGACACGTCGCATCTGGACGACCGGACCCAGGATCTGCTCGGAACACCGAAGAGTGACGCGATGACCCTTGAAGAGCGTCCCGCCGAGCTGACTCCGGGCGCGGTGCCGGAATAATGAACCATGCGACTTCAATCGCGGGTTGCGTCGCCAAAAAGAGGATTGTGCTATGACCGTTCGTTCAAGCTGTCGACTGACTTGCGTCTTTGTGTTGATGTTCCTGTCATTCCCCTTGATCGCCGCAACCTGCGACGACCTGGGTCGCTTGTCGATTCAGGCCGGGACAATCACTGCAACGGAACTGAAAAGTGCCGGTGAGTTCGAACAGAATTTTGGGCCGGCCATTGCTTTGCCCGCGCATTGCCGCATTGCCGCAACCTTGACACCGTCCAGTGATTCGACGATAGGCATGGAGCTGTGGCTGCCGGAAAACTGGAACGGCAAGTTCCTCGCGCTGGGCAATGGCGGGTGGGCCGGATCGATCAGCTTTGCGGCGATGGCCGGCGGGCTGCAATCGGGTTATGCGGTCGCATCGAACGATACCGGCCACGTTGGCGGCAGCGCGGCTTTTGCGATAGGGCATCCAGAAAAAGTCGTTGATTTCGCTTATCGGGCCATGCACGAAATGGTGGTGCACTCGAAAACGCTGATCCAGAATTATTACGAACGTCCTGCGCAATTGTCCTACTACCAGGGATGTTCCACCGGCGGGCGCCAAGGCATGATTTCGGCGCAGCGATACCCGGCAGATTTCGATGCCATCATCGCAGGCGCTCCGGTTTACAACCAGCTGGCGCTCAATGCCACGCAGTTTCACAACATGAAAACGCTGATTGAAAATCGCTCGATGGCGCTGCCGCCGGAAAAGGTGGAGATGCTGCACAGCGCGGTATTGAATGCCTGCGAAGTCAATGATCAGGTTGAAGATGGATTTCTCAATAATCCGTTGGCCTGTGATTTCGAACCGGCCTCTCTTCAGTGTGACGGCGCTGACTCGAATTCCTGTCTCACATCCGACCAGGTCACTGCCGTCAACAATGTATACGGAGGCGTATTCGCCAAGAACGGCGAGCAACTCTATCCCGGCCATGCCAAAGGCTTTGAAACAGGCTGGCGCGTCCCGGCCGAAGATGCCGTGCCCAGCGCGTTGCAGGTCGATGCCACACGTTTCCTGGTTTACGAGGATGCCGATTGGGACTGGCGCGAGTTCGATCTCGAACGGGACCTGGCCCTGGCTCGCGACAAAGCAGGATTCATAGAAGCACTCGACCCGGACTTGAGTGAATTCAAAGCCCGCGGCGGCAAAATCCTGTTCTATCACGGCTGGAACGATCCCGGCCCCTCACCGATCAATACCATCAACTATTACGACAGCGTGCTTGAGACGATCGCCGGCGATAACGAGGATTGGATGCGCCTGTTCATGATGCCGGGCATGGGACATTGCCGCGGCGGTATCGGCCCGGATCAGGCCGACTTTTTAGGTGCGCTCGATTCCTGGCGCGAAGACGGCGTTGCGCCCGACCGCATCACTGCATCACGCAGCCGCGACGGCCGCATCGATATGACTAGACCGCTGTGCGCCTACCCGGCGGTGGCTACCTGGGATGGAACCGACAGTCCGAATGAAGGGGACAGTTATACCTGCGAAGAATAATCAGACGTGAACCGCCGATCGATGCGCGAACCGCGAAGAGCCGAGATAAGCGAAGCGGTCCGCCACCTGTAACCCCGACCAGGTCACATCGCTGGCTGTGAGACAGCCAAAGACTCAATATTGGTCTGACGCGCCCAATATCCGCTTCTATGCCGGGTACCCGTTGAAAGCACCCGATGGCCATAAAGTCGGCACCTTATGCGTAATCGACACAGAACCACGTGACATTGCGGATGACGATCTCAATACGCTAAGACAACTCGGCGAGTTAATCGAACAAGAGCTGACCTTTGCGGAGACCGTACGTGACGATCCGGTTACGGGTTTGCCGAATCGCGCTGGTTTTGCATTGGTCGCACAGCACCTGCTGGCGCTCGCAGTGCGAATGCTCGACTACGATCCGATACAGCATTCTGACGTCAACACTTTCGTCTCCGCGGCCGAACAACAAATGACCGGCACGGCGCAATGCAGAGTGATTAATCTATCTGCCGCGTCCTAGCTTAAGCGCCTGGCGCTCACGCTGCCCGATACAGATACACGAGCAGGGCTAACGCTCAGCCGTCGGCGACGACCTCGCCTACCGAAATGCCAACGCGGGCAGCCCACTCCTGGGCAGGCTCCTTGCCCGCATCGCCGCGCACGCGCCCACACAGCAATATACCGCCGGCCATCGCTATCCCGACGCCGCTCGCATCCAGCGAGACAATCGTGCCCGGATCGCCGTCGCCCTCAACCACGCTTGCGTCATACAGACGAACCTTCTCGCCTCGCACGGTAATGTAGGCGCCGGGTTGCGGGTCGCAGCCGCGCACCACTCGACTGATTGCTTCGACACCCCGGTCCAGACGCACGGCGGCTAACGCTTGATCGACCAATCCTTGATGCGTGGCGAGCGATTCATCCTGCGCTGCGAATGGCGCGCTGCCGTTGGCAATGAGTGCTACGGCATCGACCACGGCATCGACGCCAAGTGGATACAGCTTCTTGAAAAAAAGCGAACCGGTGGTATCCGTATTTTCGATCGTGACGCCGCCCTTCTGGACCACGACAGGCCCTGTGTCGACGCCTTCATCTGGAACGAACACTGTGACGCCGCTCTCGCGCTCCCCCAGAATGATCTGCCACTGCATCGCATTGCCGCCGCGGAAACGGGGCAGCAGCGACGGGTGAAAACAGACGCTCTTATGTGGCGGCGCATCGGTGATCGCGCCGGGCAGGAAAGACGTCATCGATGCCAGTACGTTGAGCTCGACATTCAATTCACGGTACTCATCGATCGCGGCGGGAATTGGCTCGCCGGATTTTTTCTGGAAATAGCGGCGTCGGATGAGCCGAACGCCAACGGCCTCGGCTCGCTCGGCCAGTGCGTCAGGACGCCCGGTATCGGGCGGCGCATAGACTGCGACAAGGTCGTGCCCGTCGGCAAGCAATCGGTCGAGCACGTCCGCCGCGAGCGGCGCCTGTCCGAATAAAGCGATCCGCATGGCTCAAGATCTCCCGGGAAATCTCACTTGGCGAATGCGCCGGCTTCTTTCAAGTCGGAGACTTTGGCATCGTCATAACCGAGCACCTCGCCGAGGATCTCGTCGGTATGCTCGCCGAGCAGCGGCGAGCGTTCGATGTCGACCGGCGAATCGGAAAGCTTGATCGGACAACCCAGGTTGTACCACTTGCCGCGCTCCGGGTGATCGAGTTCGACGTACATCTCCCTCCCCCTGACGTGCTCGTCGTTGGCGAGATCGCTGGTGCTCATGATGGGCCCGCAAGGCACGTTGATCTCGTTGAAAATCGCCATCAAGTCACGTTTGCTGTGATTACTCGCGAACTGTTCGAGCAGCCGCCACATCTCGGCCTGATTCTCGCGGCGCACGTCGATGTTGTCGAAGCGCGCATCGTTTGCGAGCGCCTCGCCGCCGATACGATCAGCCAGCGCCTTCCAGACATGCTCCTGCACGACGACATACAGATAATCGTTCGGTCCACCGGGTTTGCATTGGATTGCGTTGCCGAGCTGGCCGCCGCCGGAATCGTTACCGGCACGCGGCGTAAAGTCTTCGAATTTCTGAATCGAATACTCGGGCAGCGGGCCATTCTCCATGCGCTGGTGATCGCGCCACTTAACCCGCGTTAAGTTCATCACGCAGTCCATCATTGCGCACTCGACATATTGACCTTTTCCGGAGCGCTCGCGATGCAGGAGCGCTGCAAGAATTCCCGCCATCAGATGGACACCGGTGCCGGAGTCGCCGATCTGCGCACCGGTTGCGACCGGCGGCCCGTCGATAAACCCGGTAGTGCTCATCGACCCGCCCATCGCCTGGGCCACATTCTCGTAAGCCTTAAAGGCTGCATAGGGTCCTTCGTTGCCGAAGCCCTTAATCGAAGCCATGACGATACGCGGATTGATCGCATGCACTTTTTCCCAGCCGAAGCCGAGCCGGTCAAGCACGCCGGGCCCGAAGTTCTCCATGACGACATCGCAGATCTTGACGAGATCCGTGAAGACCTTCTTACCCTCAGGGTTTTTGAGGTTAACGGTGATCGACCGCTTGTTGCAGTTCAGCATCGTGAAGTAAAGGCTGTCCGCTTCCGGAATGTCGCGCAGCTGCTTGCGCGTTGCGTCGCCGGCCGGTGACTCGAGTTTAATGACGTCCGCGCCGAGGAAGCCCATTAGCTGGCTCGAGGTCGGCCCGGCCTGCACGTGGGTCATGTCGAGAATGCGAATACCGGAAAGTGCCTTGTCCATCGTTGCTGCCTTGCTCATTTATTTATACATGGTCTGACGTTTTGTGCCCGGCGCCCATTCGCCCGGATCGACCCAGATATTGATCACAGCCGACCGGCCAGATTTTTGTACGCTTTCCCTGGCTCGCTGCAAGGCCGACGCGATCTTAGATGCTTCGCGCACTTCCTCACCGTAACCGCCGAGCATTTCGGCGAATTTCGAAAACGGCACATCGCCCAGCAGGTTGCCGACGTTGCCGCGCTCTTCACCATATTTCGAGAGCTGACCGTAGCGGATCTGATTCATGGCCGAGTTATTGCCGATCACGGCGATATAGGGTGCGCCGAAGCGGTTGGCTGTTTCCATATCGAAGGCGGTCATGCCGAAAGAACCGTCGCCGTAGTAGCACAGCACTTCTTTATTCGGATGCGCGAGACCGGACGCCAACGCGAAACCGGTGCCAACGCCGAGGCCACCGAGCGCGCCAGGGTCCATCCAGTTTCCCGGCGAGCGCGGCTGCACGGCTTGCGCGCTGATCGTAACGACGTCTCCACCGTCTCCAATGTAAATCGTATCGTCGGTCAAAAACTCGTTGAGCTCCCAGGCGACCCGGTAGGGATGAATCGGACTCGCATCCGATTTGAACAGCGGCATCAGCTTCTCGGTCTTCTGCTCTTCGATTGCACGCAGTTGCTTCATCCAGTCGGCACGCTTGCTCGCGCCGTTGTCCTTGAGGCCGGTCGCCGCATCGTGCACGGCCGCGAGAATCGCGCCGGGGTCGCCGACCAGTCCAAGAGAAACATCGCGGTTCTTACCAACGGTTCGGTAATCCATGTCGATCTGAACGACCGTCGCATCTTCACGCAGGCGCCGCCCATAACCCATGCGGAAATCGAACGGCGTGCCGACGATCAGAATCACGTCTGCATCCTTGAAAGCGTCGCCGCGGGTGCGATTGAAGTAATGCGGGTCGCCGGGCGGCAACAGGCCGCGCGATGCGCCGTTCATGTAACCCGGCAGGTTCAACGCTCTGAGCAGCGCAATCGCCTCTTCGTGGCTACGCGTCGACCAGACTTGTGCCCCGAGCAACACGGCGGGTCTTTCCGAATTGACCAGCAGCTCCGCGAGCTTTTCGATGTCCGCCGGGTCACCGATCGATTGCGTCGAGGCGCGATAGTGTCCCGCTTTAGGAATGACGACCGAGTCGAGCGCCACCTCGCGATCGAGAATATCGCGCGGGATTT
>Ga0224508_10000811_pt1 | contig 29147 bp, 45 predicted proteins | sample SF_Jan12_sed_USG_4_FD_170157 | JGI IMG/M metagenome (GOLD analysis project Ga0224508, IMG submission 170157) | Sediment microbial communities from San Francisco Bay, California, United States - SF_Jan12_sed_USGS_21 | ecosystem: Environmental > Aquatic > Marine > Sediment | place: USA...
CGATCAAGTGGCTTGAGGACCTTATCTATTCGTATCCGGGCGCGGTCCTGTTCATTACTCACGATCGGGCATTTTTGCAGCGGCTGGCGACACGCATTCTTGAAATCGACCGCGGCAAGCTGACGAGCTGGCCTGGGGACTACGACAACTTTCTGCTGCGCAAGGAAAAAGCACTTGAGGACGAAGCATCGGCCGCTGCGCGTTTCGACAAGAAACTGGCGCAGGAAGAGGAGTGGATTCGGCAGGGTATCAAAGCGCGGCGGACTCGCAACGAAGGTCGCGCAAGGGCTCTGCAAAAGATGCGCGAGGAGCGAGCGGAGCGCGTTAGCCGCGCAGGCCGCGCAAGAATCACGATCGGGGAAGCCGAACGGTCCGGTCGCAAGGTCATTCAGGCACGCAATGTCAGCTATGGCTACGATGACACGCTGCTGATCAGGAATTTTTCGATCCGGATCATGCGCGGTGATCGCATTGGACTGATTGGCAACAACGGCGTCGGCAAGACGACGCTGCTGCGACTGCTGCTTGGTGAGCTGGAACCGCGGTCCGGCACGCTGAAACACGGCGCGAACCTCGAAATCGGCTACTTCGACCAGCTGCGCCAGACACTGGATCCCGGTAGATCTGTCGCCTACAACGTCGGCGAAGGCCGGACCTATATCAAGCTCGATGGTAAAGACCGTCACATTGTCGGCTACTTGCAGGGCTTTCTTTTCAGCCCGAAGCGTTCAATGACCCCGGTCAGCGCATTGTCCGGTGGCGAACGCAACCGGGTCATTCTTGCAAAGCTCTTTACACAACCTGCGAACCTGCTCATTCTCGATGAACCTACCAACGATCTCGACATAGAAACTCTCGAAGTACTCGAGCAAAAACTCAGCGATTTTCGCGGCACGCTGATTGTTGTGAGTCATGATCGTCAGTTCCTCGACAACGTGGTCACGAGCACCATTGTCTTTGAAGAAGATGGTCGCATTCAGGACTACACGGGTAACTACAGTGACTGGATGCAGCAGGGCCATCAGCTGGCTGAGACCGATAACCCGTTTGTCGTCGAGCAGCGCAAACAGGCGGAAGCCGAGCGTCGCCGACAGCGCAAGCCGAGCAAGCTCAGTTACAGGGATCAGCGCGAACTCGATCAGTTGCCCGCAGAAATCGAAGGCATCGAAGCGTCCCTCGGCGAACTGCAACGGCACCTATCCGAGCCGGACTTTTACTCGCAGGATCATAAGCTTGTGCAGGCGAAGCTTGAGGAACTTGCGAATACCGAAGTCCGGCTCGAGCAACGTATCGAGCGCTGGAGCGAGCTCGAGACCCTGCAGGCGATTCTGCAGGCACGCGAAAAAACGCGCGACTGAGATCCTCTCGTTTTAGAGCAGCTGCAGAATCAGCGCGACCGTGCAAACCCAGCCGACGACGTAGGTAATCGTCCTTAACCACGGAACCCCAAAGCCGTAAACGAAAAAGTGAGCCAGGCGCGCCCAAAAATACACCCTGCAGGCGAGCACGGTTGCGTCATTGCTTATACCGACTGCGTGCAAGGTAAGCACTAATGCGGCGAAGACAACGAGATTTTCAACAGCGTTGTAATGAGCCGCTTTCATTCGTGCTGCCCAGGGCGCCAGCGGTTTGGGGTCTTCGGGATAGCCGACCGCGTCGGCAAGGCCACGCACTGTTATCAGGTTGAGAATGTAAGGTATCCACAGCACCGTCGTCAGTGCGGCTACCCATGTCAGGCTTGTAAGTTCACTTGTCATTATTGTCCCCTCGTCGTGCTGTTTATCTTTGCGTCTCTTGTCGTGTCCGCCGCCTCACCGCCATCGTCAGGTAATAGCATACGTCAGCGTGCGGCATGTTATCCGGATAATCCGTAACCCTGAATCCCACTGATTTGTAGCACTCGTACGCCGGCGTATTGTCACGAAAGACGAATAAGGAATACTCGGAACACTCGAACATTGAACGGCTGGCCGCCATCAGCATCTCGATGAGTTTCTTGCCGACGCCGCGTCCGCGCATTAACGGATTGGCCACCAGCCGCGCCAGGTTTACCCGTTCGAGTCGTTCATAAAGCTGCCCGAATGCCGCGAAATTGTCGGCCGGATCGCGAAGCGTAAAGGATGCCATGCGACCCCAGTAGATATCTTCGACGAACGAGTGGCGGGTAAACGGATAGCGAAAGGATGGGCCGCCCCAGATCGTTACCGCATCCCGGTCCGGAAACCAGGTCATCATTTCGTCGATGTCACGCTCCACGCTGTCGCGCAATATCCAATCCTGATTCTCAACGACAACCGCCACGATCACGCCGCTTTTGGCAGAGTCCGTTGCAAAACGAAATAAGCGACGATTCCCGATAGCAGAGAACCGAGCAGGATACCAAGGCGCTCATCGAAGACCATTGCGATATCGGTGCCGCCATGTTCAAACGCAAGACCGCCAATAAACAGACTCATCGTGAAACCCACACCGCACAGTATCGATACACCATACAGGCTGCCCCAACCGGCGCCTTCCGGGAGCTTGGCGAAACCGAGTTTAATTGCCAGGAAACAGAACGCGAAAATCCCGAGCTGCTTACCGGCGAACAGCCCTGTCGCAATACCGAGAGGCACCGGATGCAGCAAATCTGCAACGCTGATGCCGGAGAACGACACGCCGGCATTCACGAATGCGAACAGTGGCAAAATGCCGAAAGCGACGACTTCATGCAGATCATGTTCGAGTTCGTGCAGCGGCGAACGCCCCGGGTCACCCGGATCGCGCGTAGGAATGAACGCGGCGAGCACTACTCCGGCCAGGGTCGCATGCACGCCTGACTTGAGCACCGCCACCCACATGACAACACCGATGAAGACGAACGGCGTTACTGACGCAACGCCGCGCCACGACATATAGCCGAGTAGAAGCAGACAAAATGCCGCCACGACCAGCGCTTGCAGGGACAGGTCGGATGAGTAAAAGATGGCGATAATGACGATAGCACCAACGTCGTCGAAAATTGCGAGCGTGACGAGAAAGACCTTAAGCGACTGCGGTACCCGTTCTCCCAGCAGCACCAGGATACCCAGCGCGAAAGCAATATCTGTCGCAGCCGGTATTGCCCAGCCCTGCATTGCTGCCGGATCGCCGACATTCAGCAGTACGTAAATCGCAACCGGTACGGCCACGCCGCCGATAGCACCGATACCGGGCAACATTACATTCGCTGGCCGCGACAACTCGCCTTCAAGAAATTCCCGCTTCAGCTCCAGACCGATCAGGAAGAAGAACACTGCCATCAGACCGTCGTTCACCCAGAGCAATAAAGGCTTCGCAAGCTGTAACGCACCCACACGCACTTCGACGGGCGTCGCGATGAATAGATCGTAGTAGGCAGCAAATGGGGAATTGGCAACCAGCATCGCTAGCCCCGCAGCGACCATTAGTACGATGCCGCCTGCGGACTCGAGCTGGAGAAAATCCCGGATCGTCGCTTTCATATTATTCGCGATGCGGCAGCCAGCTACGAGCCGGGCATCGTCTCCGCAAAGTAGCGATCGAAGGCACGGTGCACCGTTTCGTCGGGTATGCCGATTGCCTCGACAGTCTTGTTGAATCGTTCCATCTCGGCGACCTGGCGGCGGCCGTCGGCAGCGATCACCTTGAGTGCCATTACCGCGATATCCTCTTTTTCGGCGTCCGACAGCGTCTGGCCAAATTCCCCAAGTAATTGATTCAATTCTGGTTTTTCTGCTAGTTCGCTCATGGCCCTGGTCACAATCTGAAACGACTCCGCACCCGGCAGCTGAAACTGCTCCTCGATCAGTTCGAGCATAGTGCCAGCTTCTTCCGGCTCGATCCTGCCACCGCCGCGGGCGACGAAAATCAGCAGCGCGGCTACCAGGAACTGCGAGTCATAAATCTCGGTGCCGTATTTCGACTCAACAACCAGGGACGATCCGTCGAGCTTGTAAGTGATGATGGTGTCGCTCATTGTCCAGTCACTTCGTTTCGTAATTCTTACGCATGTACTTGACGGACTCCGCGATGAGCTGCTCCAGTATCCTTTGATCGACATCCTCGAGTCGCTTGATATAGAGACACGATTTACCGATCTTGTACTTGCCAAGTTTTGCCATTAGCACTTCAAATTTACTGAAGCCCGACATGATGTAAAGCGACAGATTTTGCTTGCGCGGCGAGAATCCAACCAACGGCCAATCCCCCTCTTGCCCGCTGGCGTACCGATAATGGTAACTGCCAAAACCGACGATTGCCGTCCCCCACATTTTTGCTCGGGATCCCGTTACAGCACGCATCATTGCCGATATCTTTTTGGCATCGGCCCGTTGCTGCTTATCGTCAATTGCATTAAGGAAAGCCGTGACGCTTGCGCTGTTTTTTTTCGTTTTCAGTTCATACATGGCAGATGCCTTCGGCCCGTCACCCCACAATCATACTCCTGCCGGAGCCCGGATTTCCGAATAGCAGCGGTGTCATTATTTGTGCGAAGTGCCGAACAGCCTGTCACCGGCGTCTCCAAGCCCGGGCACAATATATTTGTTTTCGTTAAGGTGATCATCTATGGCTGCCGTGTAGACAGGCACGTCGGGGTGAGCGCTCTCCACCAACGCCAGTCCTTCAGGACAGGTCACGATGCAGACGACCACGATCTTACCCGCCCCGTTCTCCTTCAGTAGATCGATCGCAGCCGACGTCGAGCCACCCGTGGCGAGCATCGGATCGATGACGATGCAGGTTCCACCCAGAGTTTGCGTCGGCAGTCGCTGATAATAGCTAACGGGTTCTTTCGTGATTTCGTCGCGATACAGACCGACAAACCCGACGCGCGCCGTCGGCACCAGCTCGAGAATACCCTCGAGCATGCCAACGCCAGCGCGCAATACCGGAACGACGACGAGATCCGTGTCGATCTTGCGACACCTGGCTTCGGCCACCGGCGTCTGCACGGTAACCTCGCGGACGCGAATATTCTTTAGCGCCTCGTAGCATACGAACTTCGTTATTTCCTTGGAGAGTTCACGAAACCGTTTATGCCCGGTATCAACATCACGGATAATCGCGAGCTTGTGCTGCACGCAAGGATGATCGACCAATTCATGCATAGACTATGCCCCGTTGTTGTTTTCGCCGATCAACGATCTGACCAGATTGCAAACTCCGTGCCGGTAGGATTGACAAAAAGAAACCGTCTCCCACCAGGAAACGAAAAGACATCCTGGCTGAATGTCGCGCCCAATTGCTGCACCCTTTGGACATCGCGCTCAAGATCCATGCTATAGAAAACGACAAGTACACCGCCAAGCGGCGCCGTTTCGGTCGTGCGACGAAATCCGCCATCGATTCGGCCATCCTTGAAACTGATGTAATCCGGGCCCCATTCTTGGAATGACCAGCCGAACAGTTGAGCAAAAAAATCACGCGCCTTCGACGGATCGGTGACCGGTATTTCGATGTAATCGATTTGTTTTTCGACGCTCATGAGAGATCCTCCGCGCGCTCAGTGCGGCTTGATTCGTAGTACTGGCCTTGCCGCGTTTATCAGTACGGCGCCGAACTCACCGCTGATTTCGTAGCGACCGTCAGCGAGACGACGGAATTCTGCAATCACACCGTGTCCAAGTTCGCCTATCGCCGCAGCCGGATCGTCGACAGCCCCGGTTCGACCGAGGTCGATAGACTCACAGAAACGAAATTCGATAACCGCGGGCCGGATGCAGGCTTTCTGTGACGGCCGCGGTACCTCGTAAAAAGCGTGGCCAGGAGTCAGGTTCAGGTCGATATCAATCAACAGTGTTTCGGACTCGAACTCCCAGGACAGGACGAAAGACTGCGTCAGATCGACTCCCGCGAACTCGCGCAACAATCGCCAATCGGTTGCTGCGCCGGCATCGGTCATTACTCAGGCGTCCGATTTCGACTGCGTCTGCAAGTCGCAGCCAAGTGCACGAAGAAAACCACTCTGATCAGCGGGCGAGACCAGAATCTGGCGACCTTTGCCATAGCGGATCCGCAACCGGTCAAGCGACAGTGCAGGGGATGACAGCGGATTCCGCGTAGGCTCTACTGAAGTGATCTGATCGATTTGCAGCTTCCATCGAAATGGGCCAGCAGCAATCCTGAGCAGGCCGTGATCAACGGTATAGTGCGTGCCGATCAGCAGCGATACAAGGAGTGCCGTCGCCAGAAGGCAAATCAATATCACGCCGGTCGTTACAAACGGGTCCTCAGAATCAAGCGCCACGCCGATGATTACGACGAAATTTCCGACGATCACAAGTGCGAGAACGAGAACAACCCACCGGTCGATCTTCGAATTGAATCGTTTTGCCGGCATAACTGGCCCGATATTAGTAATTCGAATATGCGCGATGAATCATACACGTTTGGCAGGGCACTTTACGAAACTAAGCGAATGCGCGACTTACCCATACGCCGATCAGGTGGGAAAGAATAACCACGAGTACAGCTATTCCCAGGTGCTCTGCGATGATCGCCAGCGGTGACGCGCCTTGTGTACGGCCGAGAAAATAGCTCAGCACGACGATGACAAGCATGCCCCACAGAACGGAAACAATGACCGCCTGATGCAGGGGCAGTAACAGCAATGGCACTGCAAAGCTGAGCGCAAAGACAAATTTGGTGATAAAAGTCGAGATCGTTGCCGCCCAGACGTGCTGTGGCGTTGCGTTCGCATCTGCTTCCTCGGCCAGGTGAATACCCAGAGCATCGGACATCGCATCAGCTACGGCGATGACGAGTATGCCGCCAAGCACTGCCGTGATGGAACGGGTGCCGGCGTTGAGGCCGACGATAAGGCCGATTGTCGTGATCACGCCTGAAGTGGCGCCGAAAAACAAGCCGGTACGTGCACCCTTGTTGTTGAAGAACTCCATCAGATTCGCATCGCCTAAAGAAACTCGACGAGGCCTGATTGCAGGCAATACTCGGCACCAACGATGCGCAGCCCCTCGCTCTCGATCAACTCTTCAAGAATCTCGGAACCGTGCCGCAGGTGGTCGACCGATGAACGTATGTTGGCGCGTACTGCACGCTCGACCAGCGCGTCGTGATCTTCATCTGCTCCTGCCTCGATACACCGTTCAACCGAGGGACGCACAAAATCAACAATCGAACGGAGATTTCGCGAACGGCTATCGCGCGGCATCTGCAGCTGCTCGACGGCGGCAAGGACGGCGCCGCATCGTGTATGACCGAGTACGACCACCAGGCGAGTGCCGAAATTCGTTGCCGCGAACTCGACGCTACCGATCTGTGAGGGCGCAACAATATTACCGGCCACTCGAATCACGAACAGGTCACCCAGACCCTGATCGAAGACGATCTCGGCGGGAACGCGCGAATCCGAGCAACCAAGTATTATTGCAAAAGGAGCCTGCTCGTCTGCGATATCGGCAGGGCGTTTATGGCCGCTTACTCCGGCCCGTGACGCCGATGCGAAACGTCGGTTGCCCTCCCGCAACCGATCTAGTGCTTGCCGCGCTGCATCCATTTACGAACCATCCGTTGTGCTTCGCCGATGAGCCTAATGCACGCATCGACACCGTGCAAGAATCAGGTCAGTGGATTTTGAGCCCGTAGATACCGACCAGTATTGACACAATCCACAGCGCCGCGGTTGGTATTAAGAGAACGACGGCCAACACTCGCAAATAAGTTTTTTGCAGTCGCAGCATCAGCAGCGGACCTAAGAACAGCAACCAGATAACGAACGGCACGAGCACGTAAAACAAGAGCGCGTTTGCCGGCGAGTACTCATCAATATAGCGATAAGTCCACGACGCTACGCTCAGCATCGCGGTGACGACGGCGACGACGGTAATAGCGTGTTTCCCGGTCAAGGCGCTGATTCAGCCACGGCCGGCGGAGGATATCGATAGCGAAACGTGAACGCTTCTGGCGACGGACCGTCCTGCCACAGCTTGTCAAAACGCTGCCTGGCCTGCTGCACGGTTGGTACCTGGCCTGCCTCGATCCACCATAGCACCAACGGCGACTTGTCCATGCGCTCGAACCACTCGGCGCGCTTTTGCACTGCCTCGACATGCTGGCTGCGATAGGCGTACTGCTCGAGCGCTTCGACCGACTCCCAGACCGACATATTGAACAGAATCAGCTCGTCTTCAAATACCTCGGCTTCGGTGGTATCGCCCTCTTCCGTCTCGTAACGCCAGACAAAGCCCGGACTCGCGTCCGCAAGTGCGTTGAATGGCTCGAGACGCGCGACAAAGCCTTCCATGAGCGGATCATCCATCGCTGCACGCATGCGCGCGACGTTTGCCTGGGCCAGATAATAGTCGGCCAAAGCAGATCAGCCCTTATTCGATCGACCGCGACGGCAGCGAGAGATCAGTAAGGTTGCCACCAGCGTCAACATTATCGTGTTGATATTCAGCACAGGACATTGCATCTATCCCAGTTTACGAATCCCGATTGCGTAACGAATCTCTTCGAGATAGGGTGCCGCCAATTCGCGTGCGCGTGCGGCACCTTTCTGTAATTCTGCCTCAACGACCGCCGGATCGGTGATGAGCCTTTTATACTCGTCGCGCGCCGGCTTGACCTGCTCGTTGATGGCTTCAAACAGCAGTTGCTTCATTTCACCCCAGGCGATGCCTTCGGCGTAGCGTTTCTCTATATCACGGGTCGCTTCGGCCGGCGCGAAGGCCCTGAAAATCTCGTACAGCGTGCTGTCTTCGGTGTCCTTCGGCTCGCCGGGCTCGAGGCTGTTGGTCTTGATCTTCATGATCAGCTTGCGCAGACGTTTTTCATCGGCAAACAGCGGAATCGTGTTGTTATAGCTTTTCGACATCTTGCGGCCGTCGAGGCCTTTAAGTACGGCGGTGTCCTCGCCGATTACCGCCGTCGGCAACACGAACGTGTCGCCGTAGTGATGATTGAATCGCTGCGCGATGTCGCGCGCCATCTCGACGTGCTGCTTCTGGTCCTGGCCGACGGGCACCTTCGTCGACTTGAACATCAGGATGTCGGCCGCCATAAGGATCGGGTAGCTGTAGAGCGCCAAAGTGATGCCTTTGTCCGGGTCGTTGTTGCCGCTGTCGATGTTCGCCTGCACGGCAGCCTTGTACGAATGCGCCCGGTTCATCAACCCTTTGGCCGTCATGCCGGTAAGAATCCAGGTGAGCTCCGGTATCTCGGGAATGTCCGACTGTCTGTAAAAATAGGCGTGTTCCGTGTCCAGTCCCAGAGCCATCCACGACGCAGCGATCTCGAGAGTCGATTGGCCGATCTTGTCGGGATCTTCGTTCTTGGCCAGGGAATGGTAATCGGCCAGAAAATAGAAGTGCTTTGTCGTCAGGTCCTTGCTGGCCTCGATGCCGGGTCTGATCGCGCCCACGTAATTACCTATGTGCGGCGTACCCGTCGTCGTGATTCCCGTTAGATAGATTTCCTCTGTCATTGCCCCACAGACCTTGCGTCAGTAGCCCGCAGCCTGACCGTCCTTACGCACCTCGGAGGCGCCATAGTACACGCCTTGCTCTGCATCCCACAGTATCGCCTGGTAGCCGCCGAAACCGCCGTCGGATTCCCCGATGGCGTGCCCCATCGCCTCCAGTTGCCGACGCGTCTCCGCGCTGAAGCCGCGTTCCAGATAGATGACCCCGCCATCGGTCATGACGCCGCCCGTCGGCTGCGACGAGCCGCCGTGGCGAACCCTCGCCGCATCACCGGCTTCCTGCAGGTTCATGCCGAAATCGAGCATGTTGATTATGATCTGCACGTGCCCCTGCGGCTGCATCGAACCACCCATGACGCCGAAACTCATCAACGGCTTGCCGTCCTTCATGACGAACGCCGGGATGATCGTATGGAACGGCCGCTTGCCTGGTGCAACGACGTTGGCATGACCTTCCTCCAGGCTGAACAGCATGGCGCGGTCCTGCAGCACGAAGCCGAGGTCTCCGGGTATCATCCCCGAGCCCATTCCCCAGTAATTACTTTGTATCAACGACACCATGTTGCCGTCGCCATCCGCGACCGTCAGGTAAATCGTGTCGCCCGTTTCAGGCACGGCGTCCCCGGCAGGATAGCTGTTCGCCGCCTTGTCCGGCGAAATCAGCTTACGGCGGTCGTTCGCATAGTCTTTCGATATGAGCGTCGCGACAGGCACGTTGGCAAAATCCATATCGGCGTAGAACCTGGCACGGTCTTCGTAGGCGAGTTTCTTCGCTTCGACGAGCGCGTGAATGTAGCTCGCGCTGGCGAAGCCCATCGACGCAATATCGAAACCCTCGAGGATGTTGAGTATCTGCAGCGCAGCAATGCCCTGCCCATTGGGCGGCAGCTCATAGACGTCCCAGCCGCGATAATTCGTCGACACGGGCGTTATCCATTCCGAGCGATGCTCCGCGAGGTCCGCATAGCGCAGCAGGCCGCCCTGCTCGGTCATGAAGTCGCCGATCGTCTTCGCGATATCGCCTTTGTAAAACTCGTCCCGACCGCCGGCCACGATTCTTTCGTAGGTTTTCGCAAGGCGCGGGTTGCTGAATATATCGCCTTTCTTCGGCGTGTCGCCACCGGGCATGAACGTTTCCGCAAAGCCCGGATATTCACCGATGCTTTGTTTGTCTTCGGCCATTGCTGCGGCTATCACCTCGGATACGGGAAAGCCGTTCTTCGCATAGTCGATCGCGGGCGCTAGCAGTTCGGTCATCGACAGCTTGCCGTAACGGCCGTGGAGCTCGAACCAACCGTCAACCGCTCCGGGCACACTCACAGGCAAAGGACCAAACGGAGGGATCTCTTCGAGGCCCTTATCGCGAAAATAGTCGAGCGTCATCAATGCCGGAGCGCGCCCAGATGCGTTGAGTCCGGTCAGTTCCTGTTTTTCGGCGTCCCAGACGATCGCAAACAGGTCGCCACCGATACCGCAACCCGTCGGCTCCATCAGGCCCAGAGCTGCATTTGCCGCGACCGCCGCATCCACAGCGCTGCCGCCCGCCTTGAGAATGTCGAGCGCAACCTGCGTAGCGAGCGGCTGACTGGTTGCCGCAATGCCGTGCGTGGCGATCACTTCCGAGCGCGACCCGAAGCTTCGACCCGTCACACGGTCATACCCTGGTTCTGTCTCAGCCATGCCGTTACCTCCAAGAATTAACAGTGCAACGCCCGTCCACAGCAGCTTACCTGGCATCGATCTCTCCATCTAAACCGGCGAGGAACATCATGATGCCTAGATTACCGTTTGAATGAAACACGGTATGATCACTGCTATGCAGGAAGACAACTTCGATAACGAGCCTGAACTGGCAGCGTTGTATCCGACGCACATCGAAACAATCAGTGCACGTTTCGATCATGCGCTGGAACAGGCGGGTGGCGCTCATGCCGTCATCTTTTCCGGGTCGCCAAAAGTGGCATTCCTCGATGACATGACCTACCCCTTTGTCGCTAATCCGCACTTCTTGAGCTGGGCGCCGCTGGTGAACGTGCCGATGTCGTATATCGTGTACTCGCCGGCTGCAAAGCCGATACTGATCTACTACCGGCCTGATGACTACTGGCATGTCGTACCGGGTCAACCCAACGGATTCTGGACTCGTCATTTTGATATTCGCGTGGTGCATACGCCGGAGGAAATTGATGAGAATCTGCCGGACAACAGGGACAAGTGCATTTTGCTTGGCGAAATCGACCACGCCTCCCATGGATTCGGCATCGAACGCACTAACCCGACGACTGCTCTCAACATTCTGCATTTCGCGCGCGGCGTCAAGACCGAGTATGAGATCGCCTGCATGCGGCTCGCCTCGCAACGCGCTGTTCGCGGTCACCGGGTTGCCGAAGCTGCGTTTCGCGAAGGAAGGCCCGAGTTCGAGATTCATCGCGCCTATTGTCAGGCCGTCAGCCATACGGATAACGAACTGCCGTACAGCAACATCATCGCACTGAACGAACACGGTTCGGTGATGCATTACACCGATCTTGAACGTCGATCGCCCCGCAATTTGCGATCATTGCTGATCGATGCCGGTGCCCGGACCCATGGCTACGCTGCCGATATCACACGCACCTATGCTTACGAGGACGCGCGTTTTGCAGAGCTGATCGGCCGCGTTGACGAAATGCAGAAGCATATCGTCGCCCAGATTCGGGCCGACATGAGCTACAGCGATCTGCACGTTACGGCTCATCGTTTGCTGGCCGGCGTCCTCGTGGATGCTGGTCTTGCTACCGGCGATCCGGACACGCTGCTCGCCACCGGGGTCACCGCGGCGTTCTTCCCCCATGGGCTTGGTCACTTGATCGGCATCCAGGTGCATGATGTTGGCGGGCACATGCAGGACGAGTCGGGGACCATCCTCGATCCACCCAGCGGCCATCCTTTCCTGCGTCTGACCCGCGTTCTGCAGGAGGATATGGTGCTTACTGTCGAACCCGGCCTGTACGCAATAGATATGCTGCTTGAGAATCTCCGCGGCACACCGGCCGAGCATCACGTCCAATGGGACGGTGTCGAATGGCTGCGTCCTTTCGGCGGGATTCGCATCGAGGACGACGTGCGCGTGACCGCCGACGGTAGTGAAAACCTGACGCGCGCGGCCTTCGCGGCCGCCGCCTGAATCGGGCCTTCGTTACGCAGACGTTACCTGCTTGTAACCACCAAGTACTAAGATCGCTGCATGCCTTGCCCCAATTCGGCGCAATGGAATCGACCCGTTGTCCAGTCATAGTGCAGTGGCACGGCCAGTCCTCTTGGTGCGGTAATTTTTTATCTATGATTATCAATAACTTAAAGGGACGCCGTGTGAGTCGATACGGCACCACGCATGGTACGATATCTGCAGCATCAGGGCGATGGGTAGCGCTTCTCGAAATCTTTCCCTGCGCCTCGTGCCTGCAGCGTCGCCGAAGTTTCGTGACAGACTGATGGTCAAAGCGAAGAGGATAGTTGGCGACTTCCCGGTCATAGTCCATCAGACACGCCCCAGGGCTTGGCAGCACTGGCAGCGTGCCAGAGGCATCCAGCTGCCCAGCAATATAACAACGCTGCGACTTGACTCGATGATTGCCGTAGTCCGAGCTGCCGAACGCGGACTCGGCGCGGCGCTTGTACCGTTGCAGCTAAGCGACTCATGGTTCCGATCGGGCAGGCTGATCCGGCTATTCCCGATTGATCTAACCACGAGCGATGCGTACCACTTCGTTTGCAGGCCGGAGGACGCGGACAACGAGCACGTGCGTTCGCTGCGACGGTGGGTGTTACAAAATTTCGGCGATCGGAACTGAATAATCTTCACTCGGTATCTGGCGATCGCGCAATCGAAGCGCGGAGTTCTGCGGACGATCGGCGATGAAGCCGAGCGGGCGCGCGAGGACTTTCGTCATGCAATGGAGCTCGAAGCGAAAATACCCGCGGCTGAGGTGAACCTGGCGCGACTGGAAAATCGCGTCGCTCCGAATGCTTGAGCTGGCAAGCTGGTCACTGAGTCCCCTGGACACGGTAGTCTGTCAATGGCCTTACGGCGGCCCGCCATCCCCCTGGCGGGCCGCCATTCTAATCAGTGGCGGCGTTCGCTTTCTGGCGGGCCTTGCGCTGCAACTCGCGCTTCACGCGTGCGCCTTTCTGCTCCAGAATCGGTCGGGCCAGCCGAGCAAGCCACGGCATCAGGTAGGTCAGCATCGTCAATACACCGCTGATTCGCGGCAGTGATTGCTCAACCTGTCGATTACCGCACAAATCCAGGATTGCCTGCGCTACTTCATCCGCGGTACTGATCGGCTGCGAAAACGTCAGATCAGATACTTCATCGATGTTCGACATGATGAATCCGGTATCGATCGGGCCAGGCGACACAACAGCGAACTTGATGGCCTTATCCTCAAACTCATCAGCCATCGAACGCGTGAAGGCGCGCAGCCCGGCCTTACTCGCTGCATACGTGGCGCTTTTCGGCACCGGCGTGCGACCCGCAAGTGACCCCACATTGATGACCGCACCGCCACCGGCCTCGCGAAGATAAGGAAGCGCGATGCGCGTAAGTATGACCGGCGCGCGCAGATTCACGTCGATCATCCTGCCGAGATCGACAGCGTCGACGGATTCGAGCGGACCCCGCTGGTGGAAACCGGCATTGTTGACAAGCACATCGACCCGGCCGAACTCGAAGTTAGCCTTCTTGAACAAGTCCACGCAGGCGTCGGCATCGGCGACATCCATTGCAAAAGTCTCGACGCGCGTCCTGTCGCGCAGCTCACGGGCGATCGCTTCGAGGTTTTTCTTGCCGCGCGCGACAAGCATCAGGTTGGCGCCCGCATCGGCGAACATTCTGGCAGCGGCGGCGCCGACGCCTTCCGAGCCGCCGGTAATGATGACGGTCTTGTCCTTGAAAATCATCGCTGCAGTTTAGCAGGGCCGCCCGCGTGGCGTGTCCTCTGTCGTAATTTTCCGCTGCGCCGGGCTCCTTGCGACGGCAGTCACGCCGCTTGCCGGTCGCGCCGTAATCTAGAAGCCAAAATAGCCCTTGATTTTCGTCCAGAACGAGGTCTCCCAGCCATAGACTTCCAGCTGGTCCGGATCGAGTTTTGCGACCGGCATCGTGGTGTCCGGTGCAATGGTTTCGTTCGCAGCGACATCCTCTGGTCGTAGTTCGAACTTGCCTTTTCTTACTTCTGCTGGCTCGGTCAGGCCGTCGACCGCCAGCGTCGGGTGCGGCAGTACGCCGTCATCGACGATATCGTCCATGAACACGGCGTCCGGATCGAACGAATCCGTCGACAAAATGACGCAGTCATCGAATGCTTTGTCTTCTTCGCTGATCGCGCGATCTCCGGCAGGGAATTACACAAGACTAATGCGCAGCCTAGGCGATCTCTGTGAGGCGGCTCACAAGTTATGGAAATTCACTTTTATCAGCAACTTTAAGTATTTAGACGGACGTTGTCGGCAGGATGGGCCACTCTGGCCGGACACTTTTTTGGCGCTGCTTCATGCTCCTGTCCAGCCAGGCATCGACTTGACATAATTCAGTCGGGCGGGCGTTCGGGCTGTCCTGCGACTTATCCACAAAAAAGCCGGGCCTTGGGCCCGGCTTGTATTGCTCAGGATGTCCTGCTGTCACACAGGGCGAGGTGGCTACGACTCTTCCGCAGGCAGCACGGCCTGCTCGGTCAGCATGACGATCGCCATGGGCGCCGCGTCGCCCGGCCTTGGGCCGGTTTTCAGGATGCGCAGATAACCTCCCGGGCGATCCTTGAAGCGTGGGCCGAGGTCCGCGAACAATTTACCGACGACCTCCTTATCGCGCAGGCGATCGAAGGCCAGCCGACGATTCGCAACGCTGTCTTCCTTGGCAAGAGTAATCAGCGGCTCGACTACGCGACGCAGCTCCTTCGCTTTCGGCAAGGTCGTCCTGATCGTCTCATGCTTCAGCATCGATGTCGCCATGTTGCGAAACATGGCTTTTCGATGGGAGCTGTTACGACCCAGTCGACGACCGGACTTTCTATGACGCATTTGTCTGTCCTACTTCTATTCTGGTTACTTACAGGCCGAGCTCGTGCTCCGGACGCAGGCTTGCCGGCGGCCAGTTTTCGAGACGCATGCCGAGACCGAGACCGTGCCCTTCAAGAACTTCCTTTATCTCGGTTAACGACTTCTTGCCCAGGTTAGGTGTCCTGAGAAGCTCTACCTCAGTGCGCTGAACCAGGTCACCGATATACATGATGTTTTCCGCCTTCAGGCAGTTGGCGGAACGCACCGTGAGCTCCAGTTCGTCGACCGGACGCAGCAGTATCGGATCGACCTGATCCTGTGCCTGTGCGCCGACGCCTTCTTCCTGACCCTGCAGATCGACAAATACCGACAGCTGGTCCTTGAGGATGCTGCCGGCGCGCCGAATCGCTTCCTCCGGATCGATGGTGCCGTTCGTCTCGATATCGATGATCAGCTTATCGAGGTCCGTCCGCTGCTCGACACGCGCCGCCTCGACATTGTATGTAACGCGGTGCACGGGACTGAACGACGCATCGAGCTGCAGACGACCGATTGGGCCGGACTGCTCCTCGAAAACCGGGCGCTGTGTCGCCGGACGATAGCCGCGACCACGCTCGACTTTCAATATCATGTTCAGCTCGCCCGCTTTCGTCAGGTTGGCGATCGCGAGCTCGGGATTCATAATCTCGACGTCATGGTCGAGCTGAATATCCGCTCCCGTAACCGGACCTGGCCCCTTCTTCGATATGCGTAACTCTGCGGTGTCGCGCGCATGCATGCGCACGGCAACTTGCTTCAGGTTGAGGAGAATATCGACGACGTCTTCCTGCACGCCCTCGATGCTCGTGTACTCGTGAAGCACGCCCTCTATCTCTGCTTCCGTGATGGCCGCGCCCGGCATCGACGACAACAGGATACGGCGCAGCGCATTGCCGAGCGTGTGGCCGAAACCGCGTTCAAATGGCTCGATGACCACTTTGGCCAACAAGTCGTTAACCGGCGTAACCTTGACAACGCGCGGTTTCAGAAATTCATGTACAGATTCCTGCATGGGTAGATACCTTCCTGACTACTTGGAGTACAGCTCAACGACGAGGTTTTCATTGATGTCCGGGAGAATATCCTCCCGATCCGGCAATGACTTCAAAACACCCGACATCTTTTTCGCATCGACCTCAACCCAGTCGGGCAGGCCAACCTGGCCAGCAATTTCTATCGCGCTCTGAATGCGAAGTTGCTTGCGGGCCTTCTCGCGAATGCCGATTGAATCGCCCGCCTTGACCTGGGCAGACGGAATATTAACGAGTTTGCCGTTCATCTCGATGCTCTTGTGGCTCACGAGCTGACGCGCTTCGGCACGAGTAGCGGCGAAGCCCATGCGATAAACGACGTTATCCAGACGTCCCTCGAGAAGGCGCAACAGGTTCTCACCCGTCGAACCCTTCAACTGAGCGGCGCGTTTATAATAGTTGCGGAACTGGCGTTCGAGCACACCGTACATACGACGCAGCTTCTGCTTTTCACGAAGTTGCAGGCCATAGTCGGACAGGCGCGGACGGCGCTGTGGTGCGCCGCCAGGCGGCACCTCGAGCTTGCACTTCGATTCGAGCGGCCTGACGCCACTCTTGAGAAACAGATCCGTGCCTTCGCGGCGGGATAGTTTGCACTTTGGTCCTAAATATCTTGCCATTGAATACAGCCTCTATACGCGACGCTTTTTAGGCGGGCGACAGCCATTGTGAGGAATTGGTGTAACGTCCTCGATGTTTTGAATACGAAAACCCAGCGCGTTGAGAGCGCGAACCGCAGACTCGCGCCCCGGGCCCGGCCCACGAACTCGCACGTCCAGATTTTTCACGCCAAAGTCCAGCGCAGACCGGCCGGCCTTCTCAGATGCAACCTGGGCCGCGAACGGCGTCGATTTCCGCGAACCGCGAAAGCCGCAGCCGCCGGCCGTCGCCCACGACAGGGCATTGCCCTGGCGATCTGTAATCGTGATGATCGTGTTGTTAAAGGAAGCGTGAATATGCGCTATCGCATCGACGACGTGCTTCTTCACCTTCTTTTTCTTAACTTCAGCCATTTTTCAGTTTTCCTGTGGGAAGCCGCCACGCGGGCGATCCCTTCTCCTGTCTCCGCAGTCGCCGGCATGGCCGCCTCCTACGATGCTCTAGCTCTACCTCTTGATCGGCCGCCGCGGGCCCTTACGGGTTCTGGCATTGGTACGCGTGCGCTGACCGCGCAGCGGTAAGCCCCGACGGTGACGAATGCCGCGGTACGATCCGAGATCCATCAACCGCTTGATGTTCATCGAAATTTCGCGCCGCAGGTCGCCCTCAACGGTGAAGTTCGCGATCACCGTTCTGAGCTTCGCGACCTCCGGCTCGGCGAGATCCTTTACCTGCGTCTCCGGCGCGACATCAGCCGCTTCGCAGATCTGCTTGGCGCGCGAATGACCGATGCCATAGATTGACGTGAGGCCGATCACGATGTGCTTGTTCAGCGGAATATTTATGCCTGCTATACGTGCCACTTGCGTGTTCCTTAAGTCATTAACCCTGGCGCTGCTTGTGCCGCGCGTCGGTACAGATCACCCGGACAACTCCGTTGCGACGGATGATCTTGCAATTTCTACAGATCTTTCTGACCGATGCTCTTACTTTCATGAGCTTGCTCCGTAAATCGCCGACCTTGTCAGCGTAACTGGCCACCCCTGCCATAGTTCCGCAGGTTGGCTTTTTGCATCATGCCCTCGTACTGATGGCTCATCGCGTGCGCCTGCATCTGCGACATAAAATCCATCGTCACGACGACGAGAATGAGTAGTGAAGTACCGCCGAAGCTGAAGGGCATGCTCGGATAGAACATGCGCACGAGTTCGGGCAACAGGCATACGCCGGCGATGTATATCGCGCCCCAAAAGGTGAGACGCGTCAGTACTTTATCTATGTAGTCGGCGGTTTGCGCACCAGGGCGAATGCCCGGTATAAACGCCCCCGAGCGCTTCAGATTATCCGCTGTATCCTTCGAGTTGAACATCAGGGCGGTGTAGAAGAAGCAGAAAAATATGATCAGCGCGGCATACAGCAGCACGTAGATCGGTTGTCCAGGACCGAGATTTGCACCGATTGTCTGCAATAGCCGCTGAGCGGCATTCGGCTCTGCAGCCTGACCGAAGAAACTCGCAATCGTCGCAGGAAACATCAATATGCTCGATGCAAAGATCGGCGGAATGACACCTGACATATTGATCTTGAAGGGCAGGTGCGTGCTTTGCGCTTGATACATCTTGCGGCCCTGCTGCCGTCGCGCGTAGTTGACGGCAATGCGCCTCTGCGCACGCTCCATATAAACGACAAACACAACCGCTGCGATACCGCCGACGAGCATCAGGATCGCCGTTACTGCCGACATTTCGCCGTTGCGCACGAGCTCGGCCGTACCTGCGATAGCGGCAGGCAGGCCCGCAACAATCCCTGCCAGGATGATCATCGAGATGCCGTTGCCGATGCCGCGCTCGGTAATCTGCTCGCCGAGCCACATAAGGAAAACCGTTCCCGTAACCAGCGTAATGCATGCGGTAATGAGGAATGCCGGACCTGGATTGACGACCACGCCGACCTGGCCCTGTAGCCACGATGCAGCAGCGATAGACTGGAAACTGGCAAGTGCGACGGTGCCATAGCGCGTGTACTTGACGATTTGACGGCGACCCTGCTCTCCCTCTTTTCTCAGCTGCTGCAGGCTCGGCACGATGTGGCTCGCCATCTGCATAATGATGGACGACGAGATGTACGGCATGATACCCATTGCAAAGATGCCGAAGCGCGACAGTGCTCCGCCCGAAAACAGGTTCACCATGCCGAGCAGGCCGCCTGCCTGTTGCTCGAAGAAATTCGCCAACGCGACAGGATCGACACCGGGCACAGGAATATACGTGCCCGCCCGGAACACGACCAGCGCACCGATCAGAAACAGCAAACGAACCTTGAGTTCGCCCAGTTTGCTCGCCGCTTTAGCGACGTCGGCCGGATTTTGTTGGGGCTTCTTTGCCAATTCAGTTTCCTGTATTCCTGGTTGCCGGCATGGCCGCCTCCCAGGAAACTTTCCTAGTCTTCACTCGATGCTGCCGCCGGCCTTTTCAATAGCCGCGCGGGCACCTTTAGTTACGGCAATGCCCTTGAGCTTCACCGCCTTTTCGATATCGCCTGACTTAATGACCTTCACCCGCGACACGAAAGCCGGCACCAGGTTGGCTGCCTTCAATGCTTTCATGTCGATGACGTCAGCATCCGGAATCGCCAGTTCGTGTAAGCGCAACTCCGCTGTCATGCGTGCCTTCCGCGAGGTGAATCCAACCTTGGGCAAGCGGCGCTGCAGCGGCATCTGCCCACCTTCGAATCCGACCTTGTGAAAGCCGCCCGAGCGAGCATGCTGCCCCTTCTGGCCGCGGCCACTGGTCTTGCCCTGTCCCGCGGCGTGTCCGCGACCGAGGCGTTTGCCAACTTTTTTCGCGCCCTTGCCGGGCGACAAATCATTAAGACGCATTTCAGGCTTCCTCTACCGACAGGAGGTAGGAGACACGATTGATCATGCCGCGATTCTCGGGCGTATCGGCCACGGTAACGGTCTGGTGTATCTTCCTCAGACCGAGTCCGGCGATACAGGCACGATGGCTTTTGAGCCGTCCGTGCTTGCTTTTGACCAACGTTACTTTCAAATCCTTTGGCTTCGCCATGATCTTGTCTCTGCTATCTCTTGTCCGGACCTCAGGTCAGGATCTCTTTGACTTTCTTGCCGCGCTTTGCCGCAATCGCCTGCGGAGAGTGGATCTCCGACAGCGCTTTGATCGTTGCGCGTACCACGTTGATCGGGTTGCGGGAACCATAACTCTTGGCCAGCACATTACGAACACCGGCGCATTCGAAAACCGCGCGCATCGCGCCGCCGGCGATGACGCCGGTTCCTTCCGACGCCGGCTGCATGTAGACATTGGTCGCACCGTGGCGACCCTTCTTTGCATACTGCAGCGTGTCGTTGTTCAGATTGATTTCGATCATATTCTTGCGCGCACTTTGCATCGCCTTCTGAATCGCGATCGGGACCTCACGTGCCTTGCCGTAACCGAATCCAACCTGGCCTTGACCGTCACCGACCACTGTTAGCGCAGTAAAACCAAATTGACGGCCGCCTTTCACCACCTTCGCCACACGGTTTACCGTGACGAGCTTTTCGATCAGGTCGTCATTCGACTGCATTTGTTCATTTCTTGCCATAGCTTGATCCCGACGGCGCCATGCGCGCCGCTAAATCCTCTGTTAAAACTTCAATCCAGCCTCACGAGCCGCGTCGGCCAACGCCTTGATGCGACCGTGATAACGGAACCCCGAACGATCGAAGGCAACCGTATCAATTCCCGCCGCCTTGGCTTTTTCGGCAATTCTTGCGCCAACGATCGCGGCCGCTTCAACGTTACCGCCACTTTTGACACCCTTGCGAACTTCCGACTCGAGCGTCGACGCTGAGACCAGCACGGTACCACCGTCGGACGCAATGACCTGCGCATAGATATGCCGCGGCGTACGGTGAACGCTGAGGCGGTTGACCTCGAGTTCATGAATCTTTGCCCGTGCCTTCCGGGCACGACGCAGCCGGTTTTGTTTCTTGTCCAGTTTCATGTGTTTATGCTCTGCTACTTCTTCTTCGCTTCCTTAATCACGACGCGCTCGTCCGCGTAGCGCACTCCCTTACCCTTGTAAGGCTCAGGCGGACGGAATCGGCGTATCTCGGCCGCGACCTGGCCAACCTGCTGCTTGTCCGAGCCGGTGACGACAACTTCGGTCTGGCTCGGCGTCTCGACATTAACGCCTTGTGGCACTTCGTAAACCACGGGATGCGAGAAACCGAGCGTCAGGTTGAGCTTTCCGCCCTGTGCCTGAGCACGATAGCCAACGCCTACAAGCTCGAGTTTGCGCTCGAAGCCCTCGGTCACACCGCGCACCATGTTAGCGAGCAGCGCTCGCATCGTGCCGGCAACCGCGGTTGCGAAACGCGAGCCGGAACGCGGCACCACCTGCAGTACACCGTCCTCTTGCTTCAGCTCCACTTCTGAATTCAGTTGCAGCGTCAGTGCGCCCTTGCTGCCCTTCATCGTGACAACGTCACCGTCCCGCGTGCATTCAACACCCTGCGGCAATGTAATCGGCTCTTTTGCAATTCTGGACATAGTCTTGTCTCTCTAAAGCGGGTATCAGCGCATCACGAAACGATGCACAGAACCTCGCCACCAATGCCTTTCTCTCTCGCCTGCGCATCGCTCATGACGCCAGCCGAAGTCGACACAATTGCCACGCCGAGGCCACCCAGGACTCTCGGCAAATCCTCCTTGCCGCGATACACGCGCAGGCCCGGACGACTTGCACGCTCGATGCGCTCAATGACCGGTACACCTTCAAAGTACTTAAGCTCGATCGATAGTTGCTTGCTCGCGCCCTCACCATCACTTGTGTAACTGGTGATGTACCCCTCGTCTTTAAGAACTTTCGCGACCGCTTCCTTCGCGCGCGATGCCGGCATGGAAACACTCGCTTTGCGGGCTTTCTGTCCGTTGCGAATGCGTGTCAGCATGTCTGCGATTGGATCCGTCATACTCATAGCAGTCTCCGCCTACCAGCTGGCCTTAGTTAGCCCGGGAATCTCGCCATTCATGGCGGCCTCCCGAAGCTTGTTGCGGCCAAGACCAAATTTCCGGTAAACGCCGTGAGGACGCCCCGTGATAGAACAACGATTGCGCTGCCGAGTCGGACTTGCGTCACGCGGCAGAGCATTGAGCTTAGCCTGGGCTACCTGCCGCTCCTCATCGCTACTATTGATATTGCGTATGACTGCCTTCAGCGCGGTACGCTTTTCGGCATACCTTGCAACGAGCTTGGCACGCTTCACTTCACGCGCAATCATTGATTTCTTGGCCATCTTTAATTCCTGTCTTCGCTTGTCGCGCCGCAAGCCGCGCTCTTACGATGCTGTTGTGCTCTTGCTGTCTATTTTTTAAATGGGAAGTTGAACGCTTCCAGGAGCGCCCGACCTTCCTCGGCACTTCGCGCCGTCGTAGTAATCGTAATATCCATGCCGCGCAACACGTCGATCTCGTCGTAGTTGATCTCCGGGAAAATAATCTGCTCGGAGACACCCATGCTGTAGTTACCCTCGCGATCAAATGACTTTGGGTTCAAACCACGAAAGTCACGAATACGAGGAATCGCAATATTCACGAGCCGATCGAGAAACTCGTACATTCGCTCCCGGCGCAAAGTCACCTTGCAGCCGATCGGCATACCATCACGAATTTTGAAACCCGCCACGGACTTACGCGCAAGCGTGGTGAGCGGGCGCTGACCCGAGATTTTCTCCATATCGGCCCGCGCGTGCTCCATAACCTTCTTGTCCGCAACCGCTGCCCCCACACCCATATTCAATGTGATCTTGCTAATACGCGGCACTTGCATAGGGTTCTTCAGGTCGAGCCTCTGCTGCAGCTCGCCCATCAGCTCGTTCTGGAATTTTTCCTGTAATCTTGCCATGCTTCACTTTCTCTGCTGTCGCGCTGCAAGCAGCGCTCTTACGACGCTACAGCGACTCTGTTAGATATCGACTACGTCCCCGGTGCCGCGAAATACGCGGACTTTGTTGCCGTCTTCCCCTACTCGGAATCCAACACGCTCGCCCTTTTTTGACTTCGGGTTGAATACGAGGACGTTGGATATGTCGAGCGGCATCGCTTTGTCCTTGATTCCTCCCGGCTCACCCACGTTCGGATTGGGTTTGACGTGCTTTTTCGCCAGATTGACGCCCTCGACAAGTACGCGTCCATCATCAAGAACCTGCAGCACGGTGCCGCGGCGGCCCTTGTCTTTCCCTGTCCTTACGATGACTTCATCGCCTTTTCTGATCTTGTTCATATCTCTCGCGGCCTAAACCGCTCCTGCGTTTTGGTCGTTGAAAACCTAGAGAACCTCGGGCGCCAACGAAATAATCTTCATAAATCGATTCGTGCGCAGTTCGCGCGTCACGGGGCCAAAGATTCGCGTTCCGATCGGCTCGAGGCGCGAATTCAGCAATACCGCCGCATTGCCGTCAAAGCGAATCAACGAGCCATCCTTGCGGCGTACACCTTTACGCGTGCGGACGACAACGGCGTTGTAAACCTCGCCCTTTTTGACTTTGCCGCGCGGGATCGCGTCCTTTACGCTGACCTTGATAACGTCGCCAACGCCGGCATAACGGCGCTTGGAACCACCGAGAACCTTAATGCACTGCACACGGCGGGCACCGGAGTTATCGGCGGCGTCCAGAACTGTCTGCATCTGAATCATGACTTATTCCCTGAATCCTTAGCGATCCGCCGCCCGCTCAATCACGTCAACGACAGACCAGGACTTGTTCTTCGATATCGGTCTGCACTCCGAAATCGCAACGCGGTCACCGGGCCGGCACTCGTTGCTCGCGTCATGCGCTAGCACCTTCGTCGTGCGCCGGATGTACTTGCCATAAACCGGGTGTTTAATCAGTCGCTCGATGGCAACCGACACCGTTTTGTCCATCTTGTCGCTTACAACGCGACCGATGATGGTTCGCTGAATCTTCTTTTCTTCACTCATTCGCTTTTACCTGCTGCGAGCTGCAGTTCCTTAAGAACCGTCTTCACGCGTGCAATATCTTTCTTCACGCGACGATGTTCGGTATGCCTGGAGAGCTCGCCCGTGGCCTGCTGCATGCGCAGGTTGAACTGCTCGCGCCGCAGCGCCACCAGCTCGTCATTCAGCTCATCGACCGACTTGTTACGAAGTTCCTGAGCTTCCATCACATCACCTGCCGGGTTACAAAAGCGGTCGAGAACGGCAGCTTGGCCGCCGCAAGACGAAATGCTTCGCGGGCGATTTCTTCGGACACACCTTCCATTTCATAAAGGACGCGACCCGGTTGAATCTGGCACACCCAGTACTCCACATTGCCCTTACCTTTACCCTGGCGAACTTCGAGCGGTTTTTTCGTAATCGGCTTATCAGGAAACACGCGAATCCAGATCTTGCCGCCGCGCTTGATGTGGCGAGTCATCGCCCGACGTGCGGCCTCTATCTGCCGCGCCGTCATGCGACCACGGCCAGTCGCCTTTAGACCGTAGGTGCCAAACGCTACCGTGCTGCCGCGAATCGCCAGACCTCGATTGCGCCCCTTGTGCTGTTTGCGAAACTTTGTTCGTTTAGGCTGTAACATGTTCTATTCCCACTAAACGCGTGACTTATGTACGCGCGCCTGCCGCAGCTTCAGCGGGCTCCGCCACTGCAGCCTCGGGCTTATCGAATATTTCGCCCTTAAAAATCCAGACCTTGACACCAATGACGCCATACGTCGTATGCGCCTCAGCAAGTCCATAGTCGATATCGGCGCGCAGTGTATGCAGCGGCACACGACCTTCTCGATACCACTCGGAACGCGCAATTTCCGCACCATTCAATCGGCCGCCGACCTTGACCTTGACTCCCTCAGCACCGACTCGCATCGTGTTTGTCACCGCACGCTTCATCGCACGACGGAACATCACGCGACGCTCGAGCTGCTGCGCGATACCTTCGGCAACAAGCTGCGCATCAAGCTCGGGCTTACGCACTTCACTGATATTGATGCGTATATCGGCGATGCTCATGCCAGTCATCTTCGCGATCTGGGCACGCAGGTTTTCTATGTCTTCGCCTTTCTTGCCGATCACGATACCGGGTCGCGCCGTGTGAATCGTAATATTGACTTTTTTCGCCGGCCGCTCGATCGAAATTCGGCTCACAGATGCATCTTTGAGCTTCTTCTTGATGAAAACACGAAGCTGATGGTCGGCACGCACGTATTCGGGGAACGTCTGCGAATCGGCATACCACTTCGACGACCAGTCCTTGACAATGCCCAAGCGAATACCCGTTGGATGTACTTTTTGACCCATTTTTCTACTCGTCCGCTACGCGAATGGTGATGTGGCTATTGCGCTTGATGATGCGTGCACCGCGGCCCTTGGCGCGTGCACGATAACGACGGAATGTCGGCGCTTCATTTACTTCAACTGTCGATACTTTCAGCTCGTCGATATCCGCGCCGTGGTTGTGTTCGGCATTTGCGATTGCCGACTCCAGCACTTTCTTCACGATGCGGGCGCTCTTCTTTGGCGTAAATGTCAAAGTTCGCAGGGCGTCATCCACGGTCTTGCCACGAATTGTGTCGGCCACAAGCCGGCATTTCTGTGGCGAGACACGCGCGTAGCGAAGTGTTGCAGCAACTAGCATGAACCCTTACTCCTTCAACCTATCTCGTCTTGCGATCACCGGAGTGACCGCGAAACGTTCGGGTAACCGCAAACTCGCCCAGCTTGTGGCCAACCATATTTTCAGAAATCAAAATCGGAACGTGCTGCCGTCCGTTGTGCACTGCGATGGTCAGGCCAACCATATCGGGCAGCACCATAGACCGACGTGACCATGTCTTGATCGGTCTGCGATCATTCTTCTTCGCGGCTTCGGCAACCTTTTTCGCCAGATGTGTATCGACGAATGGGCCTTTTCTTACACTACGTGGCATGAATCTAGTCCTTCACTATTTTTTGCGCTTGCGCCGACGCACAATCATGCTGTCGGTGCGCTTGTTCGAGCGCGTCTTCGCACCCTTGGTTGGCGTACCCCATGGACTCACCGGATGACGGCCACCTGAAGTACGCCCTTCGCCGCCGCCATGCGGATGGTCAACCGGATTCATTGCAACGCCGCGAACAGTCGGCCGAACGCCTCTCCAGCGCTTGGCGCCAGCCTTGCCGAGCTTGCGCAGATTGTGCTCACTGTGACCTACTTCTCCGATTGTTGCGCGACAATCGGCATGAATTCTGCGGGTCTCTCCGGAACGCAAGCGCACGGTCGCATAAGCGCCCTCGCGCGCGGCCAGCTGCGCATAAGCCCCCGCCGAACGCACAAGCTGGCCACCTTTGCCCGGCTTCATCTCAATATTGTGAATAACGGTACCGACCGGAATTGCGCGCAACGGCAGGCAATTGCCGGGTTTTATCGGCGCATCTTCGCCGCTGATGATCGGCGCGCCATCGCTAACGCCCTTTGGTGCCAGAATGTAGCGTCGCTCGCCGTCGGAATATTTCACTAACGCGATGTGAGCGCTGCGGTTAGGATCGTATTCGAGCCGCTCGACAATGCCCGCAATACCATCCTTGTCACGCTTGAAATCGATAATACGATAGCGCTGCTTGTGTCCGCCGCCCTGGTGACGAACGGTGATCCTGCCATTGTTATTCCGGCCGCCCTTCGACGTCTTCTTGTCGAGGAGCTGGCCATGCGGCTTTCCTTTGTGCAGGCCCGGCGTCTTGACCGCGACAACGAAGCGACGTCCTGCCGATGTCGGTTTTGATTTATGCAGTGACATGTTTGCTTACCTTATTCCGTGCCCAGAAGCGTTTCGATGCTGCTGCCTTCAGCCAGCTTTACATAGGCTTTCTTCCAGTTATTCCGCCTGCCGCGTGTCTGCCCGAACCGCTTCGTCTTGCCCTTGACGTTCAGCACGGTCACGCCATCCACTTCCACGTCGAACAGCAGCTCGACAGCCTGGCGGATTTCTTTCTTGGTGGCATCGGTGCGTACCTTCAGAACAACCTGGTTGTTCTCGGCAACGCTATGGCTCTTCTCTGACAGATGCGGTCCGCGGATGACCGTCATCAATCGTTCCTGGTGGCGGCTGGCAGTCATGACAGGCGCTCCTCAATCAGCTTCAATGCCGGCAGCGTGATCAGGACCTTTTCGAAGCGAATCAGCACAACCGGGTCAATCGAAGCTGCGTCACAGACTCCGACGTTAGGCAGGTTGCGCGCTGCCAAAAATAGCTTCTCATCGAACGCCTCGTTCAGGATCAACACGCTGTCGAGTCCGAGGTCCTGCAGTTTGCCTGCTAGTAATCTGGTCTTCGGCGCTTCAAGTTCGAGCTCATTGACGACGACCATGCGGTCCTGGCGCACGAGCTCCGAAAACACCGAGCGCAGCGCGGCACGGTACATCTTCTTATTGACCTTCTGGTCATAGCTACGCGGCTTGGCCGCAAATGTGCGACCACCGCCAACCCAAATGGGGCTGCGAATTGTGCCCGCACGTGCACGGCCCGTACCTTTCTGTCGCCACGGCTTGGCGCCACCGCCGCGAGCCGCGGAGCGATTTTTCTGCGCCTTGGTCCCGGCGCGGCTTCCGGCCAGATAGGCTGTAACAACCTGATGAACAAGCGCCTCGTTGAATTCCACGCCGAACGCGGCATCGAGAACGTCAACGGAACCGCTACCCTGCATCTTCAGCTTCATGACGTCGCTTCCACTGAGCCGGCCTTGATTGCGGGACGAACGAATACGCGTCCGCCACGATGACCCGGCACCGCTCCCTTGATAAGCAGTAAATTGCGTTCAGCATCGACGCGCACAACTTCGAGATTCTGAATGGTGCGGCGTACGTTGCCCATCTGGCCAGACATCTTCTTGCCTTTGAAAACGCGGCCGGGCGTCTGGTTTTGACCGATCGAACCGGGCGCCCGATGCGACAGCGAGTTACCGTGGGTCGCATCCTGCATGCTGAAGTTATGCCGCTTTACCGTTCCGGCGAAGCCTTTGCCGATCGACGTACCGATGACATCAACCTTCTGGCCCTCTGCAAATAGCTCGACGCGTATTTCGGCGCCAATTTCGAAGTCCGCCGCATCGCTGTCAGACAGGCGGAATTCGGATACCAGGTCGCCGGCTTCGACCTTTGCGCGGGCAAAGTGGCCGGCTTGAGGTTTTGACACCCGAGAAGGCTTTTTACTGCCCGCAGTGACCTGCAGGGCACGGTAGCCATCATTCTCCAGTGTCTTCACCTGAGTAATTCGGTTCGGTTGTGCCTCGATCACGGTCACGGGGATCGACTCTCCGTCTTCCGTAAAGACACGTGTCATGCCGCACTTGCGGCCAACCAGACCCATCGTCATCTTCAAAACCTCGTGCCGGCTGCGATTGGCCAGCGCCTAAACTCTAGTAACTCTTCCGCGGTTGTAACTTCGATTGGCTACAACTGATAATCATTTGCAGGAGCGCCGCTCGCACCGATTTCGCGTTGGCTCCAGACACGCGAAAGGGCCAGCCGTCGCCGAGAACATCATGTTCTCATTAGCTCTGGGGCTGACCCTGGCTCCGGTCCGATCAATTCATATCGGCCCGGCCGTTCCGGGATTTGCCGTGTCGCCTTCGATTTCCCGGCGACCTAACAGTAAGCGCCACAGAGCAGTGCTTTGTGACGCCTTTTCGGAATCTGGCCGACTCCCGGCCCGGCCAAATCCAGCGAGCCAGCAATTATACCGCCGAAGGCCCTAATAGCAACCGTTTTTACGCATTTTTGCCGGCTTTTTTTGCCTGCGATTTCAGAGACTTGGCGAAGGCAGTCCGCGTCCAGTGCCAGCCCCGCCGCCGCGCAGATCGTAGCGCCAAGCGGATGGATGTTTGTCCCGTGGACAAACGCCTCACCGCAGGCTGTGGGCGTCAGTTAATTGAGCTTGATCTGAACATCAACACCCGCGGGCAATTCGAGCTTCATGAGCGCATCGACAGTCTTGTCGG
>Ga0224508_10000812_pt1 | contig 29099 bp, 41 predicted proteins | sample SF_Jan12_sed_USG_4_FD_170157 | JGI IMG/M metagenome (GOLD analysis project Ga0224508, IMG submission 170157) | Sediment microbial communities from San Francisco Bay, California, United States - SF_Jan12_sed_USGS_21 | ecosystem: Environmental > Aquatic > Marine > Sediment | place: USA...
TAGCATCAAAGCCTTGATTGAAGAAAAACTTGAATCCATAGGAATAAAACTTCCAAACCCCCCAACGCCTGCAGGTTCGTACGTTCCAGTAGTCAAAACAGGCAATTTGTTATACATTTCCGGACAAATTCCCATGGAGGATGGCAAAGTTATTTTCACAGGAAAGGTATCTGATGATAATTTAGAAGTGGCACAAAAATCAGCAAAGATGTGTGCAATTAACATCCTAGCACAAATAAAAAGGATAACTGGAGATTTAGACAAAGTTTCCAAAATTATAAGACTGTCAGGATTTGTAAATTCAGTTCCAGAGTTTTCACATCAACCCAAAGTTATCAATCCAGCTTCAGATTTGTTTTTTGAATTATTTGGGGAGAAAGGAAAACACTCTAGAATTGCAGTAGGAGTTGCAAGTTTGCCATTAAATTCAATGACAGAAATTGATGCAATCGTTGAAGTTTCAGAGTAAAAGATTTGGAAATTGCCTTAAATAGATTTTTCAATGAATTTTATTTATGGTTCAGATGTGCAGAGGTTTATGTGAACGTCTAAAATCAGCACCCATATCAGAACAGAAAGAATCAATCAGTGTAGAAATCAAAGATGGCGTAGTTGTGCCAGAATTTGGATTAATTGCATCACTAGTTCTAGCAGTATCAATATTTGCAATAATCATATTTTCAACAAAGTCAAGACTAAGCATATTACCTAGATACTAATTTTAAACATCAACACATACAAGAATCACAATGAACAGTATGCGCCAAATTGAGTCACAAAAATATATCTCACTTACCACTCATAGTAAACCCCAGATTACAAAATAAGATTGTACAACACAATCTAAATTAAATCGATTCATCATTTTCGGTCATTGAGTTTAATACTTTGGTTGAAACCAGCTTTGTATTCTCTTCAGGATCTAAGTTTGGTTCCACATCTGGAACAATAGTTTCCATCAGAAGACAGCTCACATGCTGGGCAAATCTTTGTTTTCAGTCCTCCTTGTTTGAATTTTACAAATTTTAGAAATGGCAAAAAAATAATCGGTAAAAAGAAAAAATAGATTCCAATTGACCAAAGAAAAAACGATATTCCAAGTGCTGCAACTACAATGATAATGGTAAGAGGCCAGCCTTCTCTAATCATTATGGCTCTACAATCAAGACGGGACATTTTGCTGCTTCAAGTATTTTTCTTGAAACACTGCCTAGTTGCAAAAAACCCTTTATTCCTGGAACTTTTCTTCGTTTGGCCATTACTATTAAATCGACATTATGGTTTTTTGAAAATTTCATAATTTCATCTTCAGGAATACCTGTTGTCACTTTGTAATTGGCGTTAATGCTTTTAGATTTGCAGATTTTAATGCGACTTTCTAACTCATCTTCCATGCCTTTTTTCATTACATTAACTGCATCTTTTGATTTTGATTGGATTTTCCTTCGTTCAGTTGATGTAAATAGAAGTTTTGGCGGATCTGAAAAAGGCTCAATTACATGTAAAATATTGATTGTTGCTCCCGTTATCTTTGCAATATGGATTGCATCACTTAATGCCTTGTCTCCTGCCAGAGTTCCTGCATGGGGAACAAGAATATTTTTGATGTGCATTGGGGTTAGCTTCAATATTAGTCAACATCCATTCTAAATTTAGGATTAAAATGGTTTCTGTCAGAAATTATTTCATTGTAACACAGGTTAACAAATAGAGTATCTTCTAAGAACAATTTTCAAAATTTCAGAGCATGCAAAGGAAATAGTAAAAAACCAATTGGTATTGGCGTTCTTTCATCACTTTTTAGTTTTCTTTACTGTCTTACGTTTTTCCAAACTATCAATTCTTGCTTTTAATTTCATTACCAAAATATCGTCTGTATTAGCACGTTTTTCTAATGTGCTTATTCTCTTTTTTTGTTGACCTAGATCATGTTCTAATTTTTTAATTCTATCATTTTGTTCTTTTTCCCATTTTGGATTTACTAAATTAGTCATGAATTATTTAGATTAAGGTAACTATTAAGCCAATTCCTGATTGTCACTTTATCCAACGAATTTTTTGGCTTGAGAAACTTTCGTTCACAATATCATCCATTTTACCCCAAAATGATGACATAATTCACATCAGATTGAACCTAAAATCATTAGTTATACAAAGTATCTCTCTGCACTTAGAATAGTAAATTTTAGTTTGTAATTAATTATTTTGTCTTTAGATTATTTCCACGTGGGCGCTAAAAATTATTCATTAACTATAACCCCATACATGTTGTGCTCCCAATTAAATTTGAACCAGTTAATTTTGATTTGTAAGTCTGTAGCAATTACTATTTTAAGAATAGAATTGTAGAAACATTAGTAAAATGAGAGATATTACATTTGGAACTTATAGTGAAGTTCAATACGTTTTACCGATATTACGATTAAACAGAAAACTAGAAGGAGATTGTATTGACGCCTGAAGAACTTGTAACATATAGTAAAAACAAGTATATCGCACTTGAGACATATAGAAAAAATAATGAAGCAGTAAGAACTCCAGTATGGTTTGTCATAAAAGATGATTTAGTTTATGTTGTTACCCGAAGTCAAACAGGTAAAGTAAAACGTCTCAAAAATAATCAAAAAGTAAAAATTGCAACATGTACGATTAAAGGGAAAATTACAGGTCAATGGATGCAGGGTACTGCCAAGATATTAACAGAAATAGAAACCAAGGATGCAGTAAAGTGGAGAGATAAAAAATATGGATTCATGGCAAAAATTGCCAAGTTTCTCAGTAAAAATAAAGGTGAGTTTTTTGCATTTTCAATTAAAATAGATTAGATAATCTTTTGCAAACGTTGTTCTCGTTTTAGTTTGTATGCAGTCAATCCTGCAAAACCAAAAATAATTACTAATCCCAGATAAGCTAAAACTTGACTATGCTCAATTAGCACTGCAGATACACCAGTTCCAAAAACGCTTGGAAGTAAAGAAAGAACATACAACCACCAACCACAACAGCCAAGGGGAACTAGAGAGAAGAATGAGAAAAAAGAAGTTGCAGCAGCACTTCCAGAATTTCCTCCAAAGGCTTTTTTCTGGACATCAAGTTTACATCCCAACAATTTACTTTTCTCAGACAAGAAAACTTGTAATCCTATTCCAATTCCCATTCCAACTATAACTATAGAGTTTAGTTGAAATGCAGCGTTAACTGCATCTAGTGGCTCCAAGGCAGGAGTTGTGACAATTACAACTAAAAGAACACAGATATCGTAAGTATTCCAGCAAGAATTGTTTTTTGAGTAGGTCTCATGAATTATCACCATAAACCAAAGTTTCAGGGTGAAATGCTACCCACTCAAACCAAAAACCAGGTTCAATAGGCATACGCTCTAACTGTTTTCCTTTATGCTCACCAGATATAGCTAATTCATCATAATTCCATTCAGAATTTGTTTGGGTATCAATAATTTTATTTTCAATGAATTTAAAATCTAGAATTTTATCATCTAGGGTTCGCTCAAAAGCACAAGAGTTTTGAGAAAAAAACGAAACAAGTAACACAGGAGTCTTATCAATAAAGTCGTTAATTACAACATTTGATTCAACGTCATTTTGTTTGTAAGATTTGTAAGTATTTTCTTGATTAAATCCCAGAATAATTTCTTTTGGATGCATTCTATCATCACTATGTTCTACTGGAAACATTATTCTTGGTTCAGTGTAATAATCTCCATAAGGATCAGATGCATACGAACGAATATGACCAGTATCAGTTGTTAAGACCACAGTATCAGGATGAAGTGTTTTCCAGTCACCCCAAGTAATAACATCAAACGGAATTAAATTTAGTTGGTATCCACTTAGTTCACCTGTAACGGCCATTCCGAGGGCTTGACTCCAATAGGATTCGGTAAATCTATCATACATCAACAAGTTGCTATTGTATAATTTTCCAGAAGTACCAAATTCAACTTCTTGTCCATCAATAACTCTTTCAAAGACCTGATTAGTATAACACAGTGGACAATAGGTAACAGAAACTGGAATTCCACCCACATCATCATTGACTATTTCATGCCAAACTAAGATAAAGAGAGGATAAGCTTTTGCTTCTCCGTTAATTTCTAAACCAATAACAGTATCAGAATCAGATATTAAATGAGAATTTTGAATATCAGCAAACACAGGAGTATCTATGGAGGGAATTCCATCTTTTGGAGGCCCACCTCCTTTAATTTTATCTAGTGGAATTATATGCTTTACACCATTTGTTTCTAGTATAGTTAGTTCGGCATTATCAAAATTAATAGAATTAGATTCACTAGCATTGATCGGGATAGATTCATCAGTGAATGAAACGAACAATATAGAAGTTACAGTACCAATTACAATTACAGATGCAAGAATTTTTAGATTCAATTTTAAATAAATTTAACTTGTAAAATATTAAAAAATTGTTCCAATTCTATATTTGATTTGGATAAACCTTTTTAAAAAAAATCCAATGCAATAATCATGAATACAGAGGCGATTCTAAAGGGAAATATTTTGCATGATATTACCCATTGGGGAATCAGAGCATCAATTGGAGCCATATTCATAGTACATAGTTTAAAGAAGTTTGAACCCAGTTGGCAAGAATGGCTAATCAGCATTGGCATTCCACCTGAAATGCAACTACCTATTGCACTAGCAGAATTCATTGGAGGCGTATTGTTGATAGCAGGTGTGCTAACTCGAATCACAGGTGCATTATTTGCAGTGATTTTGCTTGGAGCAATATTTCATATAAGATGGGAAAAAGGATTCTTTGTTTCTCAAGGAGGATGGGAATAGGATTTAGTAATGCTTGCAGCAGTTCTTGCAATTATTGTATCAGGTCCAGGAAGAGCTTCAATTTCACATCTTGTAAGAAAGATTCCTAGATTCTTACAATAATTATGGAATTTTTTTATTTAATTCTGTGATGAATTTTTTGATTTTAGGTTTTGGAATTACAGCACCACATGCCTTGTCATGACCGCCACCAGAGCCACCAAGTTCGGTTGCCAAAACATTAACAATTTTACCTAAATGGACTTTACAATTCTTAGAGCCTCTAACTGAAACAGCATAGATCCCATGATCAACTCTTTCTTTGTATGCAACACCAACATCTTTTCCAGATAACCCCATTACGAAATTAACTGCACCACTAGCACCAGCATCCAAAATTTCCATATGTCCAAGATTTTTCATAGTTTTCATTCCTTGTTTTACTTTGGCAATCATTTGAGATAATTTTTCTACCTGAATTTGAGCAAATTCAAAAGTGTTTGGTATATCATGAGGGAATTTAGAGTCTGCCAATTCTTCTACCAGATATAATAGATAGTCTGGTTCTTTTTGATGTCCAACAATATTGTATGTAAGTACTGTAGCACTAATTAACGCAAATTGTCGGTCATAAATCTGAAGTAATTTTGAACCAATAGGTCTATCCTCCATGTAATCAGTAATAGCAGCACATGTTGCAACAAACGATGCGTGATCATCAAGTTTGGACTTGAATGCATTGTAAACTTGAACGGTAGTACATTCATTGATATCATGAATGACTTTAACTTTGATTTTTTCTAAGGATTTTACAACATTAGGATCAATATCATGATGATCAATATAAGTAACTGCAACTTTATTTTTTCTAAGAGATGTAAGAAGTTCGATGAATTCATCTTGAGTTTTTTTACTTAAGCCAAGATCACAGATGTATAACGATTTTAATTTTTCATCTTGAACCACTTGATGTAACGCATCCATTTGACCAGGATAATCAACAAGCATGGCATCACCACCAAAGGCTTGACGAATTAATGCTGCAGAACTAATACCATCTGCATCTTCCTTATGAGAAATACAGATAACTTTTGTTCGTTGTGATTTGACAGTTTTCTTAGCTGTTGTTTTAGTTGTTTTCTTAGTTTTAGATATTGCCAATATAAAAGAAAAAATTACAATCCCTCATTTAAATGAAGAATGAAAAATCAAAATTGATTAAAAGTTTTTTTGGTTCTTTGATTAATCAATGTACTAGAATCTACATAGACATCATATAGTGACAACCCATCCATCTGAGTCCGATGATCAATCTCTTGAATTTTCTTTAATTCATCTGAAGATGCATTTAGTATCAAATCATCTAGTTTTTGCAAATGTTTACGCTCAGTAGGAGTCATTTAATTTTTGATTAAAAATATTCATTTATGACCAAAAGTTGGCATATTAGACTAATTACTAAATTTTACAGACAAGATTTTAGCGAAAATATAATAGAAGAATTACGGTAGGCTCAATATGGAAACCAAAAATATTGGCTTGAGAGGAATTGAGGTTGCAGATACCAAGATTTCAAATATTGATGGTGAAAAAGGCAAGTTAATTTATCGAGGATATGATATTTTAGATCTTACAAAAAACTCAACATTTGAAGAAACAGCATATTTGCTGCTTTATGACAAATTGCCAACTAAATCACAATTAGAAGAATTTAACACAAAATTAGTTGAAGCAAGATACATTCCCAAACAGATGCAGAAGAATATGGGGAACTGGAGAAAGGACGCAGATCCCATGGACATGCTTCAGGCTTTTGTTGCCGCACTTGCAGGATATTATGATGAAGAGTTTTCAACAAAAGAAGCAAGTTATGATAGGGCAATTAATCTAATTGCAAAAGTCCCCACAATCATCGCAAGTTGGCACAGAATTAGAAATGGGTTAGATATTGTTGAAGTTAATCCATCACTGAGTCATGCTGCCAATTTTCTTTATATGATGTCAGGCGAAAAACCAGACATAGAAGTTGAAAAAATCTTTGACGTATGTTTAATTCTTCATGCAGATCATACTTTTAATGCATCAACATTCACGGCAAGACAAGTTGCATCAACAAGGGCACATATGTACTCAGCATCTAGTGCCGCAATCGGAGCATTAAGTGGAGAATTACATGGGGGAGCCAACACAGAAGTAATGAAAATGCTATTAGAGATTGGCGAAATAGAGAAAGTAGCATCATGGATTAAAGAAGAGATGAGTAAAGGTCAAAGAATAATGGGAATGGGTCATGCAGTATACAAAACATATGATCCACGAGCACAAGTTCTAAAGGAACTATCAAGAAAGCTAGCAGAAAAAACAAAGGAACCATGGTTTGATATGACAGAGAAAATTGAAACTACAACCATTTCTGAAATGAAAATGCAAAAAGGAAAAGACATCTATCCAAATGTAGATTTGTACAGTGCATCAATTTACTATATGTTAAAAATTCCAGTTGATCTTAATACACCAATCTTTGCAATATCAAGAGTAGCAGGATGGTCAGCACATATTATTGAAGAGAAATTTGCAGAAGCCGCACCCAAACCAGCACTATATAGACCAAAAGCAGTCTATGTTGGAAAGTATTGCGGTCCACAGGGATGCGAATACAAAACACTTAACTTGAGAAAATAATCAATTTCTGGTGCTTAACCATTCTTTTGCTTTAGAATTTACATCGTGTTTGTAAAGCACTTCAAAAACCATGTCATAAAACGTAATGCCTTTTTTCTGGGCTTGATCATCAAGCCACTTTATTCCATCTGCTAATTCTGGATCATATTCAGAGAATTCAACTAATTCATCCACCATTTTAGAGAAAAATGCGTGTGATTCAAGCATAAATACACATTTCAATCTATGATCATAAGTAGGGTATTCAAAATATATAGACAAACAAGCCAACTATTACGGGGTTTTTGACAGCATTTAGTAGCATTGGTTTAGTCAGATAACAAAGAAAAGTCATTGTAAACAAAATTTCTCAAACACTAACAATAAAAAGATATGAAATAGAATAGGAATAATATTTTTTAACTGAAAAATATTTTTTAAAATTGTGGATTTATTTCAAAAAGTAAAAAAAATGAAATTTAGAACATGGGTAATGATCTTTGTGCCATTAGTGATAATCTCATGGTTGTTGATATATTCTGCATGTTTATCTTTTTTTGGAGAAAAAACATGTAATGTTCCCATGTTGTTTTAACAAAATCATATTAAACATCTAGTTAACAGATAGAATATAGAACATGATTCAAAAGAAAGTTGTAAAAAATAAGATTGTAAAAACTTTGAATCAGAAATGGAGATGGATGTTTTGACAAATGAAACAACCTGTCTACATTTTACTTTTGTCCATAGTACAATGTGTAAATTCTGTGGCAGACTCCAATGTGATCTTTGTAGGAAAAAACATGAAGTAGAACATGTAGTAAATGGTGATAAAGAATTGTCACCAAAGAATATAGGATAGAAATAACACCTAAAACAATTTGTAGTTCAACAATATAAAGAAGTAACTTACATCTAGATTCAAGTGATTTATTTAGACAAAAGATCATTTTTTGGTTGATATTGCAACATATTTTTTATTCAGATGGAAATACAAAAAAAATTTCATGGGTTATCAAAACTAATGATATAATAGTTAATCAAGACAGAATTCATGCAGAAATGTATAAAGACAAAGTAACAAACATACAGTCAAAATACATTGCATTACATGTAGGATTATTTTGGGGAATAGGAGTTTTTATTATAAAAAATGAAGATAGTATCAAAATAAAATTAGATGAAAAAGTAATGTACAATCATTTTACAGTCAATTCAAAAATCGAAGATGAGTTAATTCAAAAAAGAATACAATTCATCAGACAATTGGTAAAACAAAGAAAATTAAAAATAGATTTTGAAATTATTGATAAAAGTAATAATTTAGCCAGTAATACAGAAGATTAGAAAAAATTGAAAGACAATAGTGAAAGAGGTATTTATGCAAAATCAAAGAAATGAACATAATAAAGATAATTGGATTTATTTAGTTATCAGAGTAGGATGAAATCATCATGGTAGGCATAGACAAGGCTGCAATTGTATTTAGCATGGCAATTACAATTATCGGAGTAGGAATTGCATTCGCAGGTGCAATTGGAGATAGTTCTATGGTAATTTCGACTTCTCCAAGAATTTCCACATCAACAGTTTCAACTGAGGCCTTAGAATCAAGAGTAGAAACAGATACCTTTGCAGATTTAGCACAAAAAGTAAGAGAAGAAAATGAAAAGAAGACGATGATGGAAGAATTTAGTAAAGAAGACGATGTAGGGTCACAAACACATATTGTCAAGATTCCAGTAGAGACTTCATCTCCAGGGTGTGAAGAAACTAATGCATGTTACTTACCAACAAGTATCACAATTAATGTAGGAGACACCATAAAATGGATCAATCTCGACATAGCAACACATACAGCATCAAGTGGAAGTTTATCTGAAGGTCCAACATCCGTATTTGAAAGCAGTCTAATTAGAAATAATGCATCTTTTACATTCACATTTGAAGAAACAGGCATTTATGATTACTACTGTATGCTTCATCCATGGATGATAGGCAGTGTTTCAGTTAGCTAACAAAATTTGTTTCTTATTTTATTTGATTTTTTCTAATGGTTCTGTTATAGGCAACTCCAAATCTATGGGTCTCATCTCTAGCATATTGTAAAATTTTCAAGGATGGTTTATCTTTAGAAATTACAACAGGGTTTTTTCTTTTATGGACATAGATTTCTTCATTTTCTTTTGCCAGAGAAATACATGATAGTTTCAATCCTAAGGATTCTAAGGATTTAACAGCAGCATTTAGTTGACCTTTACCGCCATCAATTAGAACAAGATCAGGAAGTTCAGAGTGCTCTTCAAGCAATCTATAGTATCTTCTTTTAATTATTTCTCCAATCATTGCAAAATCATCTCTTCCAGATACTGTTTTAATTTTGAATTTTCTATAACCGGATTTGTCAGGAATTCCACCAACAAACCTAGACATAGAACCTACAGCAAAATCAGCACCATGATTTGAGATATCAAAACATTCAATGATATTAGGAATTATAGGCAAATTTAGAATGTCTTTTAATTCAACTAATCCAGGATTTCCACCTTTCAAATGGATTAACTGGATATTTTTTAGAATAAGATTTATGATATTTTTTTTCTTCCCTTTGCTTGGAATTAAGATTTTAACATTAAATCCTGCTTGTTCAGACAACAAGGATTCTAATAATTTCATATCATCTGGAGGTTCACTTACAAGTATGAATTTTGGAATTTTGTGAGTAGAATAGTACTGATAAAGAAAATTTGAAAATGAATTATCAGCTACCAAATCAAAAAAGAATTTATTGCTGTCTCGAATCACACCGTTAATCATTCTAAAGTTCATGACAGCAGCAGTTTGTTCTTTAATACCAATGCCAAAATATTCTTCATCAGAATTTTCAATATATTCCATTTTTTGTTTGGTTTGAAGACTGCAAAGTCGAATCAGCGTATCACGTATGTCTTTTGCACGCTCAAATTGTTGAAGTTCAGCAGCTTGATGCATTTCTTCTTTTAATTTTTTTGTAAAGATTTTGGTCTGATTTTTTCCTTTAAGAACTTCCTCTAATGCAGCAACATGATTAGGATATCTTTCTTGAGCATCTTTGAATTCACATGGACCTTCACAGTTACCTAAATGATATTCAAGACATACTTTTTTTGGAAGTGTTTTACAAATTCTAATTTGAAATGCTTTTCTTAATGTTCCAATAGTGAGTAATTTAGAGCTGCCCTGGGTAAATGGTCCAAAAGTTTTACCTTTACCCAAGAATTTTCCATCCCGAGTTCTTCTAGATACAAGTAATCTGGGATATTTTTCATCAGAAATTCTTAGATACGTATATCTTTGTTGATCTTTTAATTCAATATTGAACCGTGGTCGATATTTTTTGATCATATTTGATTCTAATAGAAAAGCTTCACTTTCATTATCAGTTAAAACAAATTCTATACTAGAAATATTTTCTACTAGTTTTTGAGTTTTGTAGTTTTGGTTTTTTAAAAAATATGATTTTACTCTATTTTTTAGATTCTTTGCTTTTCCAATATAGATAATTTTTTCATCAGAATCTTTCATTAAATAAATTCCAGGATTGGTAGGAAGTAAAATTTTAGAGATATCAAAGGTCATTTTTTTAATAGTTTTTTCAAATACTTTCCAGTATAACTTCCAGGCGCTTTTGCAACATCTTTAGGGATTCCATTAGTAACAATCTTACCTCCCTCATCTCCGCCTTCAGGTCCAAGATCAATGATCCAATCAGAGTTTTTTATCACATCCATATTATGCTCTATTACTACCACAGTATTTCCTAAATTCACCAATCGATTAAGAACATCTAATAATTTTTGAACATCTGCAAAATGCAATCCAGTAGTTGGTTCATCTAGAATATAGAGCGTCTTTCCAGTACCTCGTTTGGATAGTTCAGAGGCAAGTTTTACTCTTTGAGCCTCACCACCAGAAAGAGTAGTAGATGACTGTCCTAGCTTGATATAACCTAACCCCACATCGTAGATTGTCTGTAATTTTCGTTTAATCGCAGGGATATTCTCAAAGAAATTTAGAGCCTCATATACTGTCATACCCAATACATCTGAGATATTTTTACCCTTATACAAAACAGACAAAGTTTCAGAGTTGTATCTCTTTCCTTTACATTCATCACATTTTACATAAACATCAGAGAGAAACTGCATCTCAATTTGTTTAACACCATCGCCATCACATGCAAAACATCTTCCATCAGCTACGTTAAATGAAAATTGTCCTGGAGCATATCCACGTTCTTTTGATAGTTCAGTATTTGCATAAAGTTCTCTAATTGGCGTAAAGGCTCCAATGTAAGTTGCAGGGTTTGAGCGAGGGGTTCTACCAATAGGAGATTGATCAATTGCAATAACTTTATCAATATTCTCCAATCCAATAATTTCTTTATGAGAACCAGGTCGAACATTTGATTTGTAAAAATGATTTCCTAGTGTTTTAAGTAAGATATCATTAATCAGTGTAGATTTTCCAGAACCAGAAACTCCAGTTACAGAAACAAATAGACCTAATGGAATTTCAACATCAATATTTTTTAGATTATTTTCAGATGCTTGTTTTATAATTAATGATCCAGAACGGTTACGAATTTTGTCTTTTAAATTTATCAGAGAGTTGTCTTTGAGATAAATACCAGTTACAGATTTACTATCATTGAGAATGTTCTCAACTGTTCCCTCAAAAACTACATTTCCTCCATTCACACCTGCGCCAGGACCTAAATCCACAATCCAGTCTGAATTTCGTATTACTTCTTCGTCATGCTCCACTACAATCACAGTATTTCCTAGATTTCGTAGTTTTGTTAGCGTTTTAATCAGTCTTGAATTATCACGTTGATGTAATCCAATCGTAGGTTCATCAAGGACATACAAAACACCAGTAAGGTTAGAACCAATCTGTGTTGCCAACCTGATTCGTTGAGATTCGCCACCAGATAATGTAGAGCTTAATCTATTTAATGTAAGATAGTTTAACCCAACATTCATCAAGAATTCTAAACGTTCCTTAATTTCTTTTAGAACATCTCTTGCAATATATTGTTCATTTTCATTTAGATTTAACGTAGCAAAAAAATCATAACAATGATCAATGGACATGTCACAAACATCCATGATTCCATTATCATTTATTTTGACTGCAAGTGATTCAGGTTTTAGTTTTTTTCCATTACACGTATTACAAGGAGTGTCTCTCATGAATTGTTTTAACCACTCACGTTTTGATTCAGAATCAGTTTCCATGAATACTCGTTGAAGGTTTACAAGAACACCTTCAAAGGCATTTGTGTATTGCCAAGAGGAATCACCAGATTTTGAGCGATAATTAAAATCAATTAAATCATCAGTTCCATTTAAAATAATTTCAAGATGTTTTGGTTTTATTTTTTGAATTGGGGTCATTAAATCAAATCCAAATTTTTTTCCAACAGCCCTTAATGCTTGTCGTCTAAATGAAGAAAATCTTCCACTCCATGGAACAATTGCGCCATCTAAAATGGATTTGCTCTTATCAGGAATTACCAAATCAGGATCAAACTCCATCTTCACACCAAGACCATTACATGTTTTACACATTCCAAATGGTGAATTAAATGAAAAAGTTCTTGGCTCTAGCTCACCTACAGTTAATCCACAATAAGGACAAGCATTGTTTTGTGAGAAAATTTTTTCTATTTTATCAGATGCAATCATTACATCTCCCTTTGATGCCTTTATTGCAGTCTGAATGGCTTCAAACAGCCTAGATCTTTCAGATTTTTCAGTTGTGATCCTATCAACTACAATCTCAATATTATGCCATTTTTGCCTGTCTAAAGGTGGAATCTCATCATCCAGGCTCAGAATTTCCCCATTTAGGCGTATTCTAGAATAACCATCCTTTTTGACTTGCTCAAATAATTTCTCATAGGTGCCTTTTTTTCTCTGAACAATAGGAGATAAAATTAGGATTTTTTTTCCAGCAAAATCTCTTAGAACAGAATCACAGATAGTTTCAATTGACTGTGTAGATATTTTTCGTCCACAGTTTGTACAGTACGGAATTCCAATTCTTGCAAAAAGCAATCGCATGTAATCATAAATCTCAGTGGTAGTTCCAACAGTGGAACGGGGATTCTTACTTGTAGTTTTTTGTTGGATTGCGATTGCAGGAGACAGTCCTTCGATGGAATCAACATCAGGTTTATCCATCATCTCTAGGAACTGACGAGCATATGCAGAAAGAGACTCAACGTATCGTCTTTGGCCTTCAGCATAAATTGTATCAAAAGCTAATGTAGATTTACCAGAACCAGATAATCCACTTATGACTACCAAATTATTTTTTGGAATATCAATATCGATATTCTTTAAATTATGATGCCGTGCTCCGCGAATTTTTAATTTATTTTCGTTCATCTTTTAGTTGAATCACCTTTTCTAGTCTTTTTATTCTATCTCTGCATTCTATTGCTCGCTCAAAATCTAGATCCTCAGAATATTTTTTCATTTGCGCTTCTAGATCAATTATATCAGCAGTAAGATCATGTGTTGACTTTAATTTAGAATCATCTAATACTGCCACTTGGTCTGGAACTGATTTTATGATTGTTTTAGGTACAATATGATGTTCTTGATTATATTGAATTTGTTTTTCTCTACGACGTTTTGTTTCATTCATTGCATTTTTCATAGATTGGGTAACAGTGTCGGCATACATGATTACAGTTCCATTTTTGTTTCTTGCAGCACGACCACATGTTTGAATTAAGCTGGTAAAGTTTCTCAGAAATCCCTCCTTGTCTGCATCCAAAATTGCCACCAAAGAGACTTCAGGAATATCCAATCCCTCTCTTAAAAGATTAATTCCAACAAGAACATCAAATTCACCTAAACGTAATTGTCTAATAATTTCAGTTCTTTGTAGACCATCAATTTCAGAGTGCATGTATCTTACTTTGACTTGTTTTTTTGAGAGGTATTCAGCCAGATCTTCGGCCATTCTTTTAGTCAATGTTGTTATCAAAACGCGCTCAGAATTTTCCACTCTCTTGTTGATTTCTAGGATTAGATCATCCATTTGTTCATTTGTGGATCTAATCTCTACTTGAGGATCAAGCAATCCAGTAGGTCTAACTAGTTGTTCAGCAATGTTAGTAGATATTTTTTTTTCATAATCTGCAGGGGTTGCAGAGACAAATATTGTATTTTTGATATATTTTTCAAATTCTTCAAACTGTAATGGACGATTATCATATGCACTTGGAAGTCTAAATCCATATGTTACAAGTTCCTTTTTTCTAGAATGATCACCTTTGTACATACCATGAAGTTGAGGTAACGTAACATGAGATTCATCAATGACTAAAAGATAATCATCGCCAAAAAAATCCATCAGACAAAACGCTTTTTCTCCAGCCTGTCTTCCATCAAAATGTAGCGAATAATTCTCAATCCCAGAACAATATCCCAACTCTTCAATCATCTCTAGATCATATTTTGTTCGCATCTCAAGTCTTTGTTTTTCTAGCTCATTTAGTTCAGGTAGACGTGTTTTTAATTCACTTTTAATTGACAGAACAGCTTTTTCTCTAACATCTTTTGCAATAAGATAATGTTTTGCAGGAAAAATTTTGATTTGTGAGATTTTTTGTTTTTCTTTTAATGACACTGAATCAAGTAAACTAATTTTTTCTACTTCATCACCAAATAAAGAAATTCTAACCAGATCTTCAGAGTATGCTGGAGTTATGCTGATTGTGTCACCTTTTACTCTAAAGTTTCCAGGTGCAACTTCGACATCATTTCGCTCATATCTAGCATCGATGAATTTTCGAATAATATCAGTTCTTTTAATTTCATCGCCAGTAGTTATTGTAATTGCTAAATCTTCCCAATCTTTTGGATTTCCAAGAGAGTAGATACAAGATACAGTAGATACTATTATTGTGGGTTCACCTGAGAGCAGCATTGCAGTTGCCTCTAGTCGTAGTTTCTCAATTTTTTCATTGATTTGAGTATCTTTTTCAATATAGGTATCTGTTTGGGGAAGATAGCTTTCAGGCTGATAATAGTCATAATAAGACACAAAATATCCAACGTTGTTTTTTGGGAAGAATTGTTTTAGTTCAGCATAAAGTTGTGCTGCCAGAGTTTTGTTATGAGATATAACCAAAGTGTTTTTGCCAGTCCTAGAAATGACATTTGCAACTGAGAACGTCTTTCCACTACCTGTGACTCCAAGTAGGGTTTGGACTGTTCCGTTTTTTACACCTTTAACTAGTGTATCAATTGCCTGAGGTTGATCCCCAGTAGGGACATAATCAGATTCTAATTCAAAGTGAGATACTTGCTCCAACATATAAAATCCTTGAAAACTGAACTTATAGCTAACGTTTGTAGAGTGAAAACCTCAGGTTAATGGAAAATCAGTTTAGAGAGATATGGCAAATAATAGATTTGTAACAAACACAAAAATAAATAAAATAAACAGCAACCCAGTCTGAATTGAATAAAAAATATCAGATAGGCTATACGTCTTTTATTAGAGACTTTATCTTCTCAGCAAGTTCAGTATTGACTTGTAAATCTTTATGAGATTCTTTGACGTGTTCTGTAGCTTTTGCCATTAATTCTTCTTCTGTTTCTGCAGTAGCAGACCACCCACAATCGGCTCCGGCATCTGCACAACTAAGACTTTTTGCCATGACTAGAATATGTCAAAGTAATATTTATTTCATTTATTAAAACGAAAGATATTTTATTTTGGTTTTAAAGTCTCCATAAAAAACTCAATATACCATAAAAAACAATAACTGAAACTCCAATCATTATTGCTCCAATAGTGGTATTTTTCATTTTTTCTAATCAGTTGTCCTAAATGACCATGTCAATTCATTATTATCTTTGAGAAAATCTTTAGGAGGTATTTTTGCATGGTCACTTTTGATATGTGACATGTAAGAAACTAATGAGGAAAAGAATTGCTTGCATACGGGACAAGTTTTACTAAAAGTCATGAGAACCCTCATAGAGCATTTCTTTTAAAGATCTCACGATGAAATCAACTTTGAAAATACCATAAACATTTTTTAGGATTGCAGGGTTTTTTTCTTTGATTTTTACAAATGTATCTAAAATTAATTCTACAGTTTGATCAGATGTTATTTTAAAATCACCAAACAGGCTCATCAACCATTCTCAATCCATCATTAGTTTCCTCAAAACCCATAATTTTCAGAGTGTCTTTAGATGATGGTGAGTTTTTTTTAAAAATCTTTTGTGCCAAATCTAATCTATCTGCAGGATTCATGTGTTGACCAATTTTGTATTTACCATGAATTGTTTGTGGGATTACTTTGATAATAGAGACAGCATCTAAAACTTTCATATTAGATTCAATCGGGTCATACTGTCCTTCAGGCTGATATTTTGCCATCAACCCATTTAATGCAAATGCTTTTTCTTCTCTATCAGTAACAAAAACTCCAATTCCTTTGATTACAACACTAATGTACAGAGTATCAGCAAGAGCAGCATTATTTGGATCCTCAAAATAAGAAGGCAAAAATTCTAATTCTCGATCAGTCTCAAAGCCGATCTTATCATTCTTAGATATATTATCTAATTTCTCACCTTTCACATGAGAGTGCATATATACTACATCATTTTGAAAAACAAAATTCATTGGAATTATTTGTGGAAATCCGTTTTTATCAATACTTGAGATTCTGCCAACATGTTCTTCATTGAGAAATTCTTTAATTTTTTCATAGGATTTAATCTGAAGTACTCCAACCAGCTGCACGAGATAATTCCAATAGATAATATTATAAATCCAGATCCTAGAAACCCCTAAAATACAAGACATCTAAGAAATCATCATGAATGATTCGTATCTTGATGAATTAAAAAAAGATTTTGAAGAGAATTCTATCCAGCTAAAAAAATTAAAAAAGAAACTTCTAAAAACAAAATCCCTAGAAATGCAATCAAAGATTATCAATCAGATTGATTCAATAGCTAAAAAGATGGAAAACAATCAAAAGCAATCAGTAAAAGTAACAAAATCTAGATTAAAGGAAAGAAAGTCAAAGAAAAAACTAATCTTCATCTAGTTCTTGGACCATTGCTTTGACTTCTGAAATTCGATGTGTTAATTCAGCATACTCATTTTTTAATTCTATATTCATGACAAATGATTACAATAATTATCAAAAAGAAGAAATATTCCAAAATTTGACTTTTTTCATCCAAATTTTTTATTAATGAAAATTGCTAAATTTAGTGAATTTCAAGCAAACAGATGAATGAAATAGATGAAGAGCAAGAGAATGCTACACAGCAAGTATTAGATATACTTGAAGAATGGGGTTCAAAGTCAAAATTCATCTGGTTTAGAGAGTTACATAGAATTACAGATATTGACAAAGGATTACTACGGAATATTCTCAATGAATTAAAAAAATCAAAAGAAGTCAAAGATATGCATGGGACAAATAATAGAATATTTTTTTGTCTAAGAAAATACTATATCAAATGCAGAGATGTAGAATTTAGATTTAAAGGAAAAGAAATCATGCTAAAAGATGGAAGTAAAACTAAGATTATTCAAGGTGCAACAAAATCATCAGAACGTACAAGAAAAAGAATGGTAAAACAACAAAATAAACGCAGGGCAAAATCATTTACAAAAAGTAAAAGACCTCACAAATCATAGAGAATCTTCAGTTTGCCGTCGCATTAAATTAGATTCAGCGCGTTTAATTTTTGAGGATTCAGCAACATCTTCAGTCATATCATATAGTTGATGAAGTTTCATATCAGGGGTTAATTCATCTTCATTCTCATCATCTAAATCAAATTCAAGATTTGTCAATATTTCAGAATTCTCATCTAAAATATCAAGACATTTTTTCACTTCATCTGGGAGTTTGTCATCCATAATACATCACACCATAATCATTAAAGTAAATGACTTTCTATAAATGGGAAATAGCTTATTGTTTAGCTTTTTCTCTGAGTACAGGCATTACATGACTTGCAAATTTGTCAATAGAGCCAAAGTAGTTCTTGCCCCAGAAACGAATTACAAAGTGATTAACACCAGCATCCATGAATTTCTCAAATGTTGGAATCATATCTTCAGGAGTACCAATTGCAGTAGAGGAACGAGCAACAGCATCAGGGATTTTTGTGGCAGCTTCTCTCATCTTTACAATCCAGCTTTGATCTGACATTGAATATTCTGTAAAGTATTTGACAAAATCAAATCCTTCAATTTCTTTTAATCCATGAACTCTCAATATTTCTGGTTTAAACAAACTAACTTTTACGGCTTCTTTCATTTTTGCCCAAGATGATTCTGCATCTTCAGAAAAGTATACATCAATATCCAAAGCCATCTGGAAGTTATCTTTTTCTTCTTGAGTTCTATTATGCTTGTCCATGGATGCCTCAATTTGCTTTCTATGATCTGCAAATAATTCAGGAGTATAACCAATTGGCAACCAACCATCACCAAGTTTACCTGTTAATTCTAATGTTCTCTTACCACCAGATGCCATGTAAGTTGGTGGTCGTGGTTTTCTAATTGGAGGTGCTTGCAAACATGCCCCTTCAAGTTTGTAATATTTCCCCTCATAATCTACAGTATTATCAGGAGTAGATTTGTATAATGTATGAATAGTTTCTATTTGCTCTGCCCATTTTGAAACTGGTTTTTCAAAGGGAATACAAAATTCTTTTAGATTTTGAGCTTCTCCAGCGCCAATACCAAGAATAGCCCTACCTTTTGAAATTCTATCAAGAGTAATAGCAGCAAGTGCAATGTTAGATGGGTGTCTTCGAATTGCATCAGTAACACAGGTTCCCAATTCCACATTATTTGTAACTGCAGCAATTGCAGATAACATAACCCAAGGATCCAGTACAATGGCATTTTTCCATTGTGGCACATTGGTGTGGTCCATATAGAAAATAGAGTCATACCCAGTTTTATCAGCAAGCATACATGCTGTTAAAATTTGATCTTCAGTATATCCAGCTCTGGCAACATTTAATCCATTTTGAATTCCAAATTTGATTTTATTTTGAGTCATATACTGTTAGGATAATTATCTAGCTAAATAAGTTTTCAAAATAGATATAGATAGTGTACAAAGTAATAAAATAGTACGAATTTCGTTAAATAAACATCATAAATTTTGAAAAATTACCAAACAATTTCAAATCTATTTTCCATGCAATATCAAATTTCATCAGCAGTGGCATATTGTCAATGTATTCATTCAGAATTCAAAAGGGTTTTGTGTTAAATCCCAAAATAATGAAAAAATATGAGATAGTCTAAAGGGTCAAAAAACATACAATATATTCTTGAGATTATGAAAAATAGAAAAAGGGAAAAAGATTATAGATTTCCTGATTTGATATTTTCAAGACATTTTATGACATCATCTTTTGATATTGGGATTGGATTTGGATCCAAATGACCTTTATCAGTCATGACAACATCTGCAGCTTCAGATACATCAGTTTTGAGTTCTAATTTATCAAAACCAAGTTTATCCATAGCTTCTTTGAATCTATCATAGAAGATTGACTTGTTATGTTTGTGTGCGACGGTAGTACAAGATGATAATGAATAACCATGTGGTACACCTTCATTTGAGAAGACATAAGATAAAGCATGTCCAAGGGTTGTAGAACAATTACCAAATCCCATTCCAGACAGCATTGAACCGTATGGATAGTTTTCTGGTTTGTCATTCATAATTGCATCATAAAGAATCTCAAATGCTTGTTTACATAGAGTTCTAGTCAAGTCATTACCGAGTTTGCTATCATAGCCTTCAGTAGCTTGAGCACATGCATCACAAACAGAGTTCTTGAGGACTTGTTCTGGAGTACCATCCATAAAATATGAATCAACTACAGCCATGTCAGCTAAGAATCTGTCTTCACGTAACAATTTCTTTTTTCCATCAAATTTCAGAACACAATAAGTTGTCATTTCAGCTCCAGTTCCAAAGGTTGTTGGAATTAGGATTTTTTCTTTTTGCATTTCAGGTGCAGCATATTTTACTACATCCATCGAACTTCCACCTCCTAGTCCAATTAGAACAGAGGGGTTTTTGTCTTTGAATTGTGAAATCACAGTATTGACATCTTCAATTGATGGTTCAGGTTTTACTTGATCATACAGCATATAATCCTGAATTCCCATTCGTGCAATCCACTTGTCAGAAAGTGCCGGAGGAACTGTAGTGACAATTAGGGCATTTTTAGGATAGTCTGTTTGACCAAGTGCATCTTCTCCAAAGTTGATAACTTTTGGAATGCGTACTGTTTGCATAAATCAAACACATCATCGATTATTATTATATCTTGCATTATAGAATAAGTTGTATGATAATTCAAAATTTTAGTGAATTGGCAACATCTGATAAGAAAAAAGAATGTTTAGAGATTTTGGAAGCAGGAATTCAAGCAGCAGATCCAGAAAATATCATTCCAAAGTATGTAACCCCTAATGAAATCAAGATAAAAAATAAGACAATCAACATTCAAAAATATTCCAATATCTACTCTGTGGCATTTGGAAAAGCAGGAGATTCTATGACAAGAGTACTTAATGCAATAATTCCCATAAAAAGCGGAATTGTGATAATTCCCAAAGGTTCCAAGTCTAAAATAAAAGGTAAGAAATTTCAAATATTCAATTCAAGACACCCCGAACCAGATCAGACAAGTGTAAAGGCAGCAAAAGAGGTCATAAAATTCCTTCAGAATAGAAGAAGTGACGAATTGGTGATTTTTCTTGTTTCAGGTGGAGGATCATCACTTCTTGCAATGCCAAATGAAATTACGCTAGAGGACAAAATCTTTGTTACAAAATTATTGTTAAAATCAGGTGCAACAATCCAGGAGTTTAATTGTATCAGAAAACATCTATCAAAAATCAAAGGAGGCAAGCTGGTGGAGAACATGAAGTGTCATGGAATAGGTCTGATAATGTCAGATGTAGAAGGAGATGATCTTTCATCAATTGCATCAGGTACTACACATATGGACGATACAACATTTACAGATGCACTAGACATTTTAGAAAAGTACAAACTCAAAAGAAAGATACCAGTCGAGGTCTTACAGGTTTTAAAAACTGGAGTAAATGAAAAAAGTCTGGAAACTCCAAAAAAAGCTAAAATTGAAAATTATGTTATTGCAAATAATAAGGATTGTCTAAAAGAAATGCAAAGAGTTGCAGAAAAAATTGGTTACAAGGTTACAACAATACAGATTTTTGGAGACATAAAAGATGCAGTAAAAAAAATTCTTGAAAACATTTCAGAGGAGCAGAAGACATGTTTAATTTTTGGAGGAGAAACAACAGTAAGGGTGCTTGGAAAAGGAATGGGTGGAAGAAACCAAGAATTGGTTTTAAGAATTTTAAAAAATACTCAAAAGTTAAACAAAGTAATCATTGCGTCAATTGGAACAGACGGGATAGATGGAAATTCGGTTTTTGCAGGAGCCATAACAGAAAACGTTAGAATGGATTCATCAGTAATGAAGGAGTTCCTCAAAAACAGTGATTCAGCAAGGTTTTTTCAAAAGCAAAAAGGAAACATCATAACGGGTTTTACCCATACAAACTTGATGGACATAGGCATGGTTTTAAGATAGTGAATAAGATAGCTAAAATATTATCTAAAAAAAGAGCAGAAATCAGACAAATGACTAGTTGAAGAGAGAGAGTTATTGAAATGCCATAATTGTGGAATTACAACAGGATAGAAAATGAAAATAGGTTTTGAAATGATGAATCATATACGTGTGGCTGCCATGACGGAACATGTTTTAGAAGAGGGAGCAAAAAAAGATAGTATTGCTAGTGGTAGTACCAGTAAATAATCAGAGCAAACGATATACAAACAGAATTAAACATCACGATGAAAAATGCAGACAAAACTGAAACATTTTTTGAAAGTAATTATCCAGATAGATTAAATGAATGCTTAAAGCGTCAACCGAGTTTTTTTAGGATATGTCATATACAAAAGAACACAACGCATTATGTAATACATACGGGGTTATTCAAACAATACAATACAGTACCTGTCAAGTTAGCACCATCTAATAATTCATCTTGAAGATTTGCTCCAGAAAGATCAGCGCCAGTAAGATTTGTTTCTGAAAGATTGGCATCTACAAGACTTGCACCGCGCATATCAATTCCCCTCATATCAGAGCCAGTTAGAATCACACCGTCTAAATTCGCTCCAGATAAGTCCACTCCAGAAAGATCATTTTCCAGAAAGATTTGTTCAGGGTTACAATTTATGTCATCCAAAGATGCAGGCTGGATATCCATCCTCAATTTAGGCTCAGTTGCATACACTGGATACAAAATTTACAAGACCAAACGACCAAAACTTTCCGCATCAAGGTGATTAAATGAATAATGCAAAAATCATCTCGATAATTGATAATTCTCTTGACCATTTAGTGTGTTACATTAGGTACGGGTTTCGTTCGATTGATTCGAATCCCTACAACAAATTTTAATTTTTTACAAAAATAGGTTCAGATTATTTAAAGAAAAATTGCAAAGCGTCAGGTAATGGATTTAAATCTATGCAACGATCCATTTGCACATATTATCATAATTGTTAGTAAATAGGTTAAACATCAATTCTACTGATAAAATTTTTGAATTTGATCAGTAAGTGTAGTTTACTGTCTGTGAACTGTTCAAAGAATTTTGAAAAATGAGAAGATTTTGACTCTACAACAACATGAGATTTGAGAGTTTTCAAACGAGAGAATACTTTATTGATGCAATTTTTATACGATCAATACGTATTATATCCAGACTTTGCCTTGTTAGAAAAACAATTCAATCCAGATTTACTGTACAATAGAATTGTTCACTACTATATTGACAAAAAAGGGTATTCAAAAGACAAAGCAAATAGGATTGCACAGTTAGTAGTTCAAAAAGAAACACAGAGAAGAATATGTAAAAACGAGAAATGTAAGCACTTCTCCCACAATCACATCAGAAATTCTGAGACATGTTTAGTTATAGACTGCAAATGCAATGAATTTACATCCTAAGTAAAATCATCTAAAGAATTTTCCAGTAAAGGCTGTGCTTTAATCCCAATGCTTCTCAAATGTTCTGCAAATTCATCAACAAACCCATGTATAGTGTAAACCTGTTCTGTTCCAGATTGTATTACCATATTTACAAGTTCATTAAAGTCACAGTGATCACTCATAGGAATTGAGTAATCAGTTCGTCTTCCAAAAGAAAATCTATGAGACTGAGCCCATCCACTAAATCCTATCGTTACTGCATTATACTTTAATTTCATTTCTTGAATGAACTTGTTTTTACTAGACATCATGGGTGCAACCATAACCCAAGGTTTTTTGTGTAATAAACCACTTTTTTCAGCCTCAGAATGTCCAATTCCATTCATTAGAGAAACACCAAGCTTTTGATGAAGAGAATTCATCTCTTTTACAGAATCATGAAAATATAGTGGCCCCCAATGGCCAAAAAGTTGAGTGATTGTCTGGGCTTTTCCTAATTGATATCCCATTAAAATTACAGGAATGCCTTTTCCATAAAGCTCAGAAATTAATTCATTTACTTGTTTTTGGATTTGATCAATTTTAGGAAAAACAAATTCAGGCAAACCAAAAGTACATTCAGTTATCAGAGTTTTGCATTTTGGTATTTTTGCACCCTGAAGAAATCCACGATTTCGAGTACAGATATCACCAGTATAAAATATATCATCAAAAAGTAATCCTTTTGCACCAAGAATATGACCACTATCAATTAAAGAAAAATCATCATGAGAATCAACATGGTTCTTCATCTTAAATCCACGAAGATTAGCTATTTCATTTGTTTCAATGGAGGATAAAATAGTTCCACCATTTTTTGAAGGTAGGTGATCAGTGTGAGCATGAGAGACAAAATTGATTCCATCTACATCAGTATTTTTAGGATCCAGAAAAACACGTTTTCCGTGTACATTACACAAAATTCCATTTTTGGTCATCTTAACTTGCCTAGACAATGAAAATGAAGATAAATAGATTTGATATAAATTACAAGTTTGATCAATATGAACCACAGATCAAGATATTTTTTGGTAGAATTAAATTTTAGACATAGATGTGCCATCAAATGTGTGAAGACGGTATCAATGTCAATAATAGCACATTCAATAGTTTAGAATCAAAGTTTTACAATGTGTTCACTAATGTCCAATAAAACTAGAGAATCATATTCCAAAACAGTTAATCACGAAAAAAATATTTAAAAGAATAAACTATGTAGATTTAGATTATAATTCAATAATTCGAAATACAAATACAGAATTTAAAATATTTTTAAAACATATTTGAGTAAATCAGGAGTAATTTCTATATTTTTTTATACAAATAAACATAGTTTTAACAATAAACTATATAGATAAAGGTATTATGATGACGATGCTTTCAGTAACATATGTACAAGAGTAATTTACAGCAAACAGAAAAACCAGACAACTATGAAATAAAAAAGAGATACTGTTTAGTAGAGACACAAGATGACTACATGGTATTCATGGAAGCAAACGCAGATCCTAGAGATTTCAATAAAAAAATAGTCATAGAAAGATAAAATACCAAATCAACTGAAATCAAACAAATTAAAATTTATTAGAAATAATTTCTAAAAAATAACTTTTGCTCATTGACAATAAATTAGATTGGGCAGAAGAAAAATCATCAAATGCACTACATATACGAGGTACATCTTTTTTATCAAATTTAAAATCCATAACCAAAAAGACAATACTAGTCTGCATAAAATTCATCAGAGATTATTTTCAAAATAAATTAGTTTACAAATATTCATTCTAGTTTCTATTTTATCATAATCAGCAAAATGATTATCAATATCGTCAATAGGGAGATAAAGTATTTCAACAAATACAGTACAAGAGACATATTTGTACAAAAATGTGTAATTTCATATACTCAACAAAATCTATTTCATGCAGACCAACAAACATAAAAAATAATTAACAGAAATAAAAATAGAAACAACTATGATTTCTACACATAATGCTCAATGTTAGTAAAAAATGCCATGAACCACACACATTAATTGTAGGATTAATGAAGACGATTAGTTGCTAAATTTAGGAATTCTAATCTCAGGTCGTGGAAGCAACATGGAATCCATTCTAAAGTCAATAAAAAAGCAGAAAATTCCAATCAGACCATCAATAGTAATTTCAAACAAACCGGATGCCAAAGGTCTAAAGATTGCAGCGAAATTAGGCATTAAAACAGAAATAGTTCAAAGTAAAGGATTCAAAGGGAACAGATGGGAATATGATAAAAAAATAATTTCAGTGTTAACAAAACATGGAGTCACACCAGAAAATGGACTAGTATGTCTTGCAGGATTTATGAGGATTATTAGTCCAGAGTTTGTAAAAAAATATAAAAATAAAATCATCAATATTCATCCGGCTTTGTTGCCATCTTTTCCAGGGATAGATTCACAAAAACAAGCATTAGAATACGGTGTAAAATATTCAGGATGCACAGTACATTTTGTAGATTCTGGTATGGACACAGGTGCAATAATTATACAAGCAGTAGTTAAAATCAATGATAGTGATACAGAAAAGTCACTATCAAAAAAAATTTTAAGAAAAGAACACGAAATTTATCCTAAAGCAATTAATCTATTTGCAAGGAAAAAAATTAGGATTTCAGGAAGACGAATCATTATCAGTTAAGAGTCAGGACCTCCAAAAAAGTATAAAACTTTGAGTTCCTTGCTGTTCCCATGAAAATAATGATCTACATTTTTTTCCACAAAGAATATTTTATCTTTTGAAATTTTGTAGTCCTTGTTTTTAATTTTTAAAAAACCATCACCAGAAATTACATAGTATATCTCATCATTATCATGAGGTTCCTGAGTGTCCTTTTCTCCAGGCTGTAGAAGTAAAAGGCCAGCAGCTAAACTAGATTTATTAATAAAAGTGTAAAAATAAGAACTGCTTTTTTTGATTTTTCCAAGATATGAGGTTAAATCAAACTCAGATTTCAAATTATTCAGCAGCTACAGTGAATGTTTTTCTTACAGGATCTGCACTCATAAAGGAATGTCCCTTTGGATGAATTTGTTCATGTTCAGGACTTTGATGCATTTTGATAAAAGTTTCTTTGCTTTCATGCTCTACTAGTATCCTATAACTTCCATCCGGAGATTTTAAAAATCGCCTAGATACAAATCCAGGAAAGCTTGACAATATTTTGTTTGATTCTGAAAACCAACTTTTAAAATCATCTTCAGCGCCTTCTTTGAGTTGAACGTCTGCTATCATTACAAACATGTTCTTAATAGAAAAAAACACCATTTAATTTCTTTTCCAAGATTTTCAAGAACGGATTTCAAGGATTAAATATCTACAAATCAAAAATATGTCATGACAGGCATCAAAATTGATGGGAAAATCATCGCACAAGCAGTCAAAGACAGAGTCAAAAAAGCTGTAGAGGAATTAAAAACTCAGAATATCAAGCCATGTCTGGCTACGATCCTAGTAGGAGACAATCCAGCATCTGCAACTTATGTCAAAAACAAGCACAAAGCTTGTGAAGAGGTAGGCATTGAAACCAAAGACCACAAACTTGACTCAAATATTACCCAATCAGAACTTAACAATATCATAGATAATCTGAATTCAGATATGTCAGTGAATGGAATTCTAGTTCAACTTCCATTACCAAAACAATTAGATGAATTTGCAACTACATCAAGAATATCACCATTAAAAGATGTAGATGGTTTGACTCCACATAATGCAGGATTACTTGCAATGAAAAAAGCAGTATTGGTTGCATGTACCCCGTCAGGGATAATGGAAATGTTTGATTATCATAAAATTGACTTGAATGGGAAAAATATTGTATTAATTAATAGAAGTAATCTTGTGGGAAAACCACTTTATCATTTATTGTTAGAGAAAAATGCAACAGTATTAACATGTCATTCTAAAACTAAGAATTTGACAGATCTTTGTAAATCTGCAGATGTTATCATTACTGCTGTAGGAGACAGAAGTAAATTCATCCTAACACCTGAGATGATTAAGGAAGGGGCAATCATAATCGATGTTGCAATATCAAGATTTCAAGATAGACTAGTTGGAGATTCGGACTTTGAGCAGATTATACAGAAAGCATCTTTTGCAACACCCGTTCCAGGAGGAGTGGGCCCCATGACAGTTGCAATGTTATTAAAAAATACAGTTACTGCAGCATCCTTGAGTAGTCAAATTGGCAGATAACTTAGAAAAAAAATCACTCAGGAATCTTCTTTTAGAGAAAAGAGACAGAACATCATTTGATTTAATGAAAATTGCAAGTGAAAAAATGCAAAAAAAATTAAAAAAAATAAACGCATTTAGAAATGCTCAAAAAATTGGAGTGTATTATCCGATAGGAAGTGAAATTTTGACACAGGATATAATCCAAGAACTACTCAGTAACGGAAAAGAGGTATTTTTACCAAAAGTCATTGGAGACAATATTGAATTTAGAAAAATTTTAGACTTTTCTAGTCTAGAAAAAGACAGTTTTGACATCATGGAGCCTAAAGATGATTGTAAAACAGACAATAATTTAGAGGTAATTTTAGTTCCCACTGTGGGCATATCACCAGATGGAGTCAGATTGGGATACGGACATGGTTTCTACGATAGATTTTTAGCAAAAAATAAGACCACTACAATATCATTAACTTTGGAAAAACAAATTGTAAAGAATATTCCAAGATCAGAGCATGACATAATTATTGATTGGATTGTAACAGAAGACAGGATTTTAAAAACTCAAAGATAAGAAAGTCCCTTTTTACCAATATCTTTTCTACAATACTTGTGAGGCCATGATATTTTTTCAGATGCAGTATAAGCATTTGTTATAGCAGATTCCAAAGTATCACCTAATGCAGTTACCCCCAAAACACGTCCACCATTAGAAAAAATCTGCCCATTCATTTTTGTTGTTCCAGCATGAAATACACATACTTGATTTGAAATTAGATCAAATCCAAAAATTTCTTCATTTTTAATATAGGATTCTGGATATCCTTCAGATGCCAAAACAACACATACTGCAAATTGATTTTTCCAAGAAATAGGAGGCATTGAAGATAGTCTGCCTTCAACACATGCAACAAAATAATCATACAAATCAAAGTCCATTCTCATAGTGATAGGTTGGCATTCAGGATCACCCATCCTAACATTATATTCTAAAACATAGGGCTCATCATCTCGAATCATAATTCCAGCATACAAGAATCCCTTAAACATAATTCCTTCATCTTTCATCGCACAGATTGTTTTATCAATAATTTTTTCTTGGATTTTTTTTGCCATATCATCATCAATAATCGGAGTTGGAGAATAGGCACCCATTCCACCAGTATTAGGACCTTTATCATAATCAAAAATTCTTTTATGATCCTGACTGGATGCCATAGGAATAGCTACATTACCATCTGAAAGTGCAATGTATGATG
>Ga0224508_10000813_pt1 | contig 29086 bp, 20 predicted proteins | sample SF_Jan12_sed_USG_4_FD_170157 | JGI IMG/M metagenome (GOLD analysis project Ga0224508, IMG submission 170157) | Sediment microbial communities from San Francisco Bay, California, United States - SF_Jan12_sed_USGS_21 | ecosystem: Environmental > Aquatic > Marine > Sediment | place: USA...
GGCCTCGGGCGGTTCATATGGCGCATGCGGGTCGAAGAGATGCACCCACAGAAAGAACGGAAAAGGGGAAGCAGACTCCGTGCGTTCGTCGAGCCAATCGAGCACCCGGTCCATCGTTCGTTCCCCTGAACGCTGCAGCATCCGCGTGGGTGAGTCGTTCGCCTCGCTCGAAAGGACATCGTCATAGCCGTCGAAGCCTTGGTCGAGGTTGAAGCGGCGGTGCAGAACGTCTGCGGACACGAACGCTTGCGTTTGGTAGCCCTCGGCTTTGAGACTCTCCGCGAGTGTCTGGACGCTATCCGGAACCCGGAACACCCCGTTTCCCCGAACGCTGTGTGCGGGCGGCTCGAGGCCCGTCAAGATCGACGTGTGTGACGGAAGCGTGAGCGGAGTCGGGGCGATTGCGTGTTCGATCCGGACTCCTTCGTCCGCGAAGCGGTCGGTGTGAGGCGTGTGTGCGCGCTCGTATCCGTAACAACCAAGGCGGTCGGCCCTCAGTGTGTCGACCGTGATGAGAAGCACGTTCGGAGGGGAAGCCGGTGCCTTGGCGGTGTACGGTTCGGGTGTGCGCCTACAAGCGGTCGACATGGCAAGTGACATCGTGAGGGCGAAAGCAAGCGTCTTCGGAGACATATCCCAGAAGCCTATAAGACCAGCGTTATCCGGTCACGGGGTTTCGCTGACGCTGGCGATGGCATTGACGCTAGCGAGCCCCTATCGCGCAGCCATCAAGCGCTCGAGAAACGGCACGACCCAGGGCTGTAGTGTCGATGCCGCGCCCGCGTCCTTGAGGGTCTGGACGATCGCCGGGCGGTGGGCCGGAGGCGTCGCCATGAACTGCGCATACACCGCCATGTTCTGAATTTGCGAACCCACTGCGCCTGCTTGAATCGCGGCGACGAAGAGGCGGTAGGCGAGCGAGTAGTCCCTCTTGGCCAGCGCGCCCAGGCCGAGCTCCCCGAGGGCGCTCGCGTTGGTCTTGTCTTTCTCGAAGGCCGCTCGTGCCGCTCGTTGACGAGGCCCGTCGCTCTTCAACATCCACAGCGGTGCGGTGGTGAGCTGCGTACGCGTGAGGAGCTCGTGAAGCTTGGGGAGCACGACCTCGGGGTCGAGTGTGCCCCGCTCGATGATCCCGCGGTTCATCTCCCACTGCGCGAGGAAGTAGCTCGGCGTTGCATCCCGAATCTCCCTCGGCCACATCTTCTCGATCCAAGGGCTCCGTTCGAAGCGAAGCCGGGTGTCGGTCTGGTCCAGCCACGGAACGTAGGACGGGAGCCCGGCCGCCAGATCGAATGGCTGATCGGAAAGCCGCTTCGGATGATCATCGGTCAAGGGCAAGGCGTCGCCCGCTAGCTGGTCGAGGTCATCGGGCCCCGCCATGAACAGTGCACCGAGCTGCGCGGGCGCCTCGACCCCGAGGAGCTGGAGGTCGGGCCCGATGACGGGATCGCTCCACTGCTGCGCCATTCGCCCCGTGCTGCCAGGCCCCGTCGCGTTGCGCGTGCCGAGCAAAATCCAGTCGAGCCCTGCCCCACTCCAGAGCGTGCAGTCCTCGAACACATCGCAGAACGCGCGGATGATCGACTTGCTATCGTCCGGCGAAAGCACGTGTGCGGGAAGCCAGTAGCTGACGATTCCCCCCTCGGCGAGGCGCTCGTAGGCCAGCGAGAAGTACTCGCGCGTGTAGAGGGTGACGACGCCGGCCATCTTTGGAGGTGGGGGCTCACCGGTGATCAGGTCGAAGCGCTTCTTCGTGGTCTCCAAGAAGTACCGACCGTCTTCGATGTGCACTTCGACGCGGGGGTCGTCGAGGGGCAGCTCGCCCTCTTCCGGATAGACGATTTCGTTCATCTCGAGCACGTCACGCGAGATGTCCACCACGTCGATCGATTCGAGGCCGGCTGTATTGGTGAGCGCCTTGGCGGTGCTCCCGACCCCATAGCTAATCAGCAGCGCGGTTTTGGCATCTGGGTTCAAGGCCATCGGCAGATAGACGAAGAGCTTCATGTATCGAAGCGCCACGATATCGGTGCCGGACATCGAATAGCCGTTGGTGACCATGCGGTACGAAACCGGCTCTCCAAAGGCGCTCTCTTCCATGTAGACGATCGTTTCGGTGACCCCTTCACGCATGGCGACGGGCTCGGTCTCCTCGCCGCCCATGAACTGCGCGAGCACGGGCTCGAGGTGACGCTCGAGCGTCGCACCAGTCGGGAAGACGAGGACCATCACGAGCAGCGATGCGCCGGCAACCGCAACGAAAGCGCGGTTGGCGAGGTGTCTTGGGCGCGCGCCGGCCGCCAGGATCACCATCCCCATCAACAAATAGAGGCCAGACAACAACTGCACGCAGCGGTCGACTCCGAATGCCGGCAACAGAACGAATCCGATCAGCAAGGGCCCCGCTGTGGCGCCCGTCGTGTTCGCCAAGGTCAACAGTCCGGCCGCGCGGGTTTCGCTCGGAATCTCGTTTTTCAAGGCCGCCCCGAGCAGGGTGAAGAGCACACCCGACAAGAATGCGACCGGAAACATCAGCGAGAGTGCGCGGACGAAAGTGGCGCCCGATGTGTAGTCGGGCGGGCCGGATGGGTAGAGCCAATACAAGGCCAGGCACACCACGCCCGTCATCACCGCCGCAGCGGGCAGCAGTCGTAACGCCCGGTCTTCGGAGCCGGCTACGACACCGCCAACGAGCCCTCCGAGGCCGATGCCCGCCAACACGGTCGCCAAAAGGATTGCGAAGGTTTGGCTGCTGCCAAACATGAAATGAAGGAGGAAGCGAAACCAGACCACTTCGAGCCCCAAGAGGGTGAAGCCGGCGATGGCGGCTGCCCCGAGAAGCCACCGTGCGCTCGACGAGAGCTTCTCGGTCGGTTCTTCGGACTCCGGCGTCGCGGTCGCGTGGTCACCTTCAAAACGCCTGGAGAGCGCGAAGGCAAGGCCCGCGGCCGTGAGACCGATTCCCGCTGCGGCTAATCCGGTCCCGCGCACCCCGAACGCTTCGATCAACACGAGATCGCCGGCCAGTGCGCCGACCACGGCACCGAGGGTGTTCCAACCGTAAAGCCGGCCGAGCACCCGGCCGAATCGAGCATCCCGCTGGTAGAGAGCGGAAACCATCACCGGCAAGGTGGCGCCCATCGCGGTCGACGGAACCAACAACAACAAGAATGCGAAGCCGAGCCGCAAGGGGTTGACGAGCCAGGCCGACGAAAGCAGCGGTGCCATCACGCTGGCGAGCAGCGAGGTGAGTGCGGGCAACCCGACGACCAGCGCAAAGCCCGAGATGCCGATTGCGAGCTCGAGCAGCGCATACGTCCTGATGGCGCGGAATCGGCCCGCACGGAGCCGCGCTGCCAGGCCATTGCCGAGCGCAAGCCCGCCCATGAAGCCGGCCAACACCAGGCTCGAAGCCCAGACCGAGTTCCCGAACGTGATCCCCGCCTGATAGAACCAGAGGTTCTCGAAGATCAAGGCAGCACAGCCGGAGAGAAAGAAAATCGCGGGGAGCAGAGTCGTGACCATGAGACGGTGCGTCGGCATAGCAGCTTGCGCGGCCAAACTGAAGGACTGATTAACCCTGTCCGCCCTCCCCTATTCCAGGTTGTTCCCCGGCAGGGAGTCGACCAAGGCCGCAACCACCGCATGCGCCATCAACTCGTTGCCGCGCAGGTTGAAGTGACAACAGGCGTCGCGGTAGAGCGTCTCGCGGTGATCCGCGAAAAGGTCGACGAGGCTCACGAAATGAACCCCTTCCGCCGATAGCGATTCGCCATGGGCCCGCAGTTTCGGATAGCCCTGTTCCGCTCCGACGCGATAGGGGTGCGTCTCTTGCCAGGCGTTCAGACGTTCTTCGTCGGTCAAGGCCTTGGAGTTCGCCACGTACTGATTGGGCTGCAGGAAATGGTGATATTCGATCCCTTGGCTGGCACAAAGCCCCGCCATCAATCGTGAGCTCTTGGCCCAAAACTGGGCGAAGCTTTCATACATCTCATCGTCCGATGCGTACTCGACCGAAGGCCCCTCCGCGAAGTAGTCGCCTTGCCTTTCGCTGTCGTGCGCGCCCTCCATTTTGCGCTGCAGCTCGAGCTCAACACGGTGCAGCTCACGGTCGGCACGCAGGTCGAGCACCTTCCACAGAAGCGAAGCTACAAAGCTGTAGCGCCATGGCACGTCAGAAAATGCGGCCGCTCGCTGACGGCGCCTCTCTCTGAGGTCCATGACCCGACCGCGAAAACCGAGGAGCGCAGGGTCAGAGGACGCGACCCGGGTCTTCCAGGCCCTCGGATAGAACGGGAACGTGCCAAAGCGCAGGTTGTCTTGCTGAGGCAGGGCCACTTCGTTGAAACCATCGATATTCAAGACCACGTCGATGTCGACACCCAGGTTTAAGAAATACGTCAGGGCCATCAATTGCTGTGGCTGCTTGTAGCCGGGCAGTGCCAGAGAAATCACACGGATCTTCTTGCCGGCAAAACGCTCGACGTCGTTCAACTCCACGGCCAGCAAATCGGCCACGAGGTGCGCAAAGAAGTAAGCGACGGAGCCACCAAGAATTGCGACGACGACCTCGTCCTCAGCCCTGGGGGCAAAGAAATCCTCCTTGTTGTAGGGGAACCCGAATTCAGTGGAGCGTTCGTCGTTGCCAGCAGCGTTCGCGTGCCGATCTTCTTCGGGGTCAGCGACATAACCCATGAAGGGATGGAGAGCCTGTTCGACCTGAAAGCGACGGTCGACTTTGGGCTCGTCGGCTTGATCTTCGACGACTCTGCTCGGACCTTCGCCGATTAGCCCTGCCCGCTCCCCCTGCAGGAAATCGTAGGAAACCAGGCCTCCGAAAACAAACCACAGCCCTACGAAAGCGAGTATCTCGACGATCGCGATCACGCCGGTGACGGTCGCCATCGCAAACAGTCCGTTCTTCCTCAATCTCACAACTCGAGGATCTCAGTAGCACACGAGGCCCTCGCGGCACTCGATCGTCGATCGATGGTGGTGTTGCCCGAAATTACATCCTCAGGCGCTCGAGCCTTCGTAGCTCATCTTGCTCAGGCTGGAGCGCGTCGTTTAGTCGTTCGCACTTGTCGAACGTTTGGCGAGCCTTGGTGACGTCTCGGGTCTCGAGATGAAGGTGCAGAAGATAGTAGCACGCCATGAAGTTGTAAGGGCGTAGCTCGGTTGCTCGCGTGAGCTTGGGCTCCGCCTCCTCGAAACGGTTCAACCGCATGTACGCACGTCCCAGGTTGATCAGATTGAACAGCTCGTCCGGATCGAGGCGGTGGGCCTTCTCGAAGTGACCGAGGGCCTCTGGGACGCGGCCTCCCATGTAGTACAGCCCGCCAAGGTTGTTGAGGAGCGTGGGATTGTCAGGCTCCTCGCGTACGGCTGCCTCTAATTGGGCGAGCTTTCCCGGATACTCGTTGGGCCGGTATATCGCTTCGTTCGCGTACAAGGGTCTCACCGTCGCGTCCCGAACCCAAAACGAAACCGGGCTCGACCAAAATTCGACTTGGCGTACCGTCAATGCCACGCACGCGATTGCGACCACGAACGCGGCTACCCCCACTGCTCGTCGGGCCACCGGTTTGCTGACCCGATCGAGCACCGAGCCCGCGAGTGCGATGGGGCCGAGCAGCGCGAGGTACATGTAGCGGTCCTGCATCATGCTCCGAAACGGAACGATGTTGAGCATCGGAGCGAGCGCGATTGCAAACCAAAGCATCCAGAAGACCTCGCGCTTCTTGTGTCGCACGAGCCATGCAGTCGTCGCAGCAATCATGATGAGCCCGAGCAACGACGCGAACACCGAGGGGTGAAACGGGCTTCCCCACAACGGCACGTCGTACCGGGACGTGAGGCCGACGGGAAAAACCGTGTGCAGAAGGTAGCGGAACACGACGACCGTGCTGCTGAGCCAAGTGACGACGGCACTGCCTCCGTGGAACGACTCGCCATGGGTCGGGCTACCCGCCAGATTGTACCAGGCGGTCAGCGCGCCGAGCGCGAACATGGGAACGGTAGCCCCTAAGTCGCGCCAACGCATCCGCATCTTGACGGTCGCCTCGAAGGCCAAGCATATCGCCGGAAGAACCAATGTGTTCATTTTGCTCAGCAATGCGAGCGAGTACACGAGGAGCGTGACGACATAGGTGATGGCGCGTGGTCGCTCCGAGAACTCGAGGTACGCGCGGAACGCGACGAAGAAGAAGAGCCCCGAAAGCAAGTTCTTCCGCTCGCTGATCCACGCCACGGATTCCACCTGCAAGGGATGGACCGCCCACAGGAGGGAAACGAAGAAGGCTGCTCCACGGGAGAAGCCGAGACACAACAAGATGGAGAAGATCGTGAGCGCGCAGCCAATGTGCAGAAGCAGGTTCGTGACGTGGTAACCGAGTGGTTCCGGCCCCCATAGCGCTTGGTCGACAGCGAGCGACAGCACCTTCAAAGGCATGTAGTTCGCATCATCGAAGCTCGTGAAAATGTTGCGGAGATTCTGCGAATCGAGGGAGGTCAACAGGGGGTTCGGAACCACCATTTGCAGGTCGTCGGAAACAAACTCGCCATCGAGGCTGCCGACATACGCCAGGCAAGTGACGAAGGCGATCAACCCGGCAAGCACCACGGTTTGCGACACGGCTCGCCTCGTGCCTCCGATCTCGATTCCGTTCACCTAGTCGTGGTCCTGGGCGCCGGCGGGCCTCGCCTGCAGATCGGCGAAGATCCTGGGCTTGAGCACGCCCATCCGCGCCAGTCGATACTGAATGGAGACCAACAAGACGCCAAACCCGTAGGTCACGGACTTTGCGAAGCTGATCGAAGATCCCTCTTCGAAGTATTTCGTCGGACACGAGACTTCGGCGATTCGATAGTCCAGCCAAAGCACTTGTGCGAGCATCTGGCTGTCGAATACGAAGTCGTCGCTGTTGGTTTCGAGCGCGATCTGTTCGAGCAGTCGGCGCGAAAACGCTCGATAGCCCGTGTGATATTCGCTCAGTTTCGCGCCCGTCATCACGTTCTCGAAAAGAGTCAACGCGCGGTTGGCCACGTAGCGCCACCAAGGCATCCCTCCTTTCAACGCGTAGCCCCCGAGAATTCGCGAGCCGAGGACGCAATCGTAGAGCCCGCTCGCAATCAACGATGCCATCGCCGGGATGAGCTTCGGCGTATACTGATAGTCCGGGTGAAGCATGATGACGATGTCGGCGCCGCCTTCGAGCGCAAGGCGGTAGCAGGTCTTCTGGTTCGCACCGTAACCTCGGTTGGCTGGGTGCCGATGTGCCCTAGTCTTTGGCAGCGTCCGGGCGATCTCCAGCGTTTCGTCGTGGCTCGCATCGTCCACCACCACGAAGCTGTCGACGATGCCCTGCGCGTCCGCTTCTTCGTAGGTCTGAAGCAGCGTCTGGGCAGCGTTGTAGGCCGGCATGACGACGATGACTTTCTTACCTGCGATCACTGTCGCCTCACTGAATGTAACCGAGCGCACGAAGCTGCTCGATGACGTCGATCGTGTTCGTGACTTTGGTTCGCTTCGCGGTATCGAGGGCACGTGGCTGGTTCCGGTTTCGGTGCTCTTCGAGCTGCGATGAAAGGGAATTGGCCTGTTCGCGGTCTTCCACGGCATAGAGTGCTTCGCCAGATGAGCCCTCCAGGTACCAATACCGGGCGCCGATGCTTGCGGTTGAAAGCGGTTCGGGCGAAGGCTCGACCACCGAGCGACGTTGGCCGGCCTCCCAGAAATGGTAGTACTCACCGGCCCACACCGCGTCGCGCTTCCCCTTTGGAGGCTTTCCGAAAAGCTGAGAAACGAACGAGCGACCATCGGTGTGGTCCTCGCGATTCGAACCGACGAGCTCGAGGACCGACGGGCGGACATCGACGAGCGAGACGGGCGCTTCAGAACGGCCGCGTTGGACACCCGGGCCTGTCACCAACAGCGGCACTTGCAGCTGATCTCGGTGGAGTCGACCACCGTGATGGATTCGGTTTCGGGCGTAGTCGAAGCCTTCCCCGTGATCCGAGAGAAGCACGACAAACGTGTTATCCATGTCGAGCTTCTCATTGAGTAGGCCGAGCAAGGACCCCAACGACCGATCCAAGGCGTCGACGCCGGCCTCGTACTTCACTTCCAGCCTTCGCCACTCTTCGGGTGAACAGGACGCAGACCCGAGCAGACACTTGAGCGCATGTTCCGACTCGGGCCCAGCGCGCGCCTGCTCCCCCGGTTTCGCAGGAAGCCAAGTGCGAAAGTAATCGTGCACGGCGTAGGTGTGGACGAAAAGAAACAGCGGTCGCGGATCGTTGCGCGCATTCAGGAACGCGCGAGCCCGGTCGAAGAGCTCGGCTTTCGTATCGACATGGCGCTTGCCGCCGCGGGGCAAGGTCGCGGGCGACATGTCACTCTTGCCGTCGTGCCAGGCGTCATACGTCTCGAAGCCTCGCTCGAATCCGTACTGGGCGCCTAAATACCCGCCGTCGGTGAAGCCCACCGTCTGGTATCCCTTGGCATGCAACTGCTCGACCAGGCTCGACGCGTCCCCCATGGAATATCGCGGATCGACCACGCCGTGTCGGTCTGGATACAGTCCGGTAAAGAGAGACACGTGGGCCGGAAGCGTCCACGATGCGGTCGAGTATGCGCGCTCGAACGTATGCCCCCGCTCGGCCAGCCGATCGAGGGCCCCGCGCCTTCTTGCGAAGCGGTTGTATGCACGGAGGCTGTCGGCTCGCAGTGTATCGATGGAAAGAATGACGACGTTTGGAGCCTGGGGCCTGTTCTGGGTTCGCGAGCAGGCAAGCTGACCAATACAGACGAGGAGCAGTAGGAGGAGGCGCTTCATCCTGCAGATCCCTGTAACCCAGTCGTCATCGCGTCGCGCTCGCCCTTCGTTCCCGGTCAGTATTCCGCCCTGCCACCGGCCGCGCAACCGTCTCGGCGCCCTCGTTCGGGACAGCTACGACGGCCTTGTGATATCTCGAAGCTTGTGCGTATTATCCGCTTTCGTGGCGGTAGTGCTGCCCGTTATTTCTTCCAAGGGGTGCGTGATGATTCGTTCATGTTTTTGTTTGACCGTGGGTTTTTGCCTGATGTTCGCGATTGGGTGCGGCGAATCGACTAGCCCCACGGGCTCCGGCGGTTCGGGCGGTACGGGAGGTTCCGGTGGAACAGCGGGTTCCGGTGGTACCGCAGGTTCCGGCGGCATGGACGGCGGCGTCGGTGGTACGGGCGGCAGCGCTGGCATGGGTGGCGCCGGTGGCATGGCCGGTGCCGGTGGCATGGCCGGTGCTGGTGGCATGGCCGGCGCAGGTGGCATGGCCGGCGCAGGCGGAATGGCCGGTGCTGGTGGCATGGCTGGTGCTGGTGGCATGGGCGGCGCAGGCGGAATGGCTGGTGCCGGTGGCATGGCCGGGGCCGGTGGCATGGCCGGGGCCGGTGGCATGGGCGGCGCAGGCGGAATGGCCGGTGCCGGTGGCATGGGTGGTGCCGGTGGCATGCCTGCTGCCTGCGGATCGCAGACCGCGGTCGTGTCCCAAGGCTGCACCAACAGCGTGACTTCGGCGCAATCGCCATTCCCGTACACGTTGATTGTGGACGTCGCGTCAGCCATCGTCGGTGGTGCCGGCTTCACGGCTAACCTCGACGGTATCGGGGTCTTCCCCGAGTTCTTCCTGGATGCGGCGCAGGGCGTCGTTCCCGGAGGCGTCTCCCAGGCGATCCTCGAAGACTTCCTGGCGACTGTACAGGTTCGCTCCGGCGCAACCGGTCCGGACGTGGGTCTCCTGGTGGACATTGGCGCGCTCGTACCAGGGCCAACGTCGTTCTGTACGTTCCCGACCGATCAGGTCTGCACTGTGGATGGCGACTGTCTCGTTGCGCCGTGTCTCCCGCCAGTCAATCTGGCCACCGTCCCGAACAGCACCGACTGCTCGGTGGGCGGTGTCTGTGACAACCTCGGCAAGAAGGCCTCGCAGTGCGATCTCAACGGCTTCTGCGTCACCGGTGACCTGATCATCGACCTGGCGGAACAGACGGGCATCGCCTACACCGCAGACGCGAGTGGCGATGTCCTCTGGGGTTGGGGCGATACCGGCGTACCTGGGCTGTCGATCTGCCCGACGGGCTCGGACTGCGGTACGGTCGCAGGTCGTGTTGACGGCTGCTACCAACTGCCAGCGGCAGTCTTTAGCAACCCGTTGGCAACGCCCGGAAGCGGCATTCGCGTGAACGTGGCCGGCGCCTTGTTCGTCGCGATCCAGTGCGCGGGGGGCTCCGATGGTGGTACCTGTGCCTCGGGTGAGGGCTGCCTCACCGACGGCGACTGCGCCACCGCGCCGTGCACCGGCGTGGGCGTGGATGACGACGTCATTTGCCCGACACCGGACGCTGACTTGATCAGCTGTCCGATCAACTAGCCAAGCGCTCGCAAGAAGCGCTCAAAACACAGAGAGACCCGCGAGCTTCGGCCCGCGGGTTTTCTCGTTTCATAATACGCCCAATTTTGCGAGTAATGACGGTTCAACTCGACCGATGCGTCCAGCTTGGAGCTGTGATATCAATTCTCGTTCAGGAGGCCTTATGAATACCCGTTGGTTAGCTTATACATTGGCGCTGTCCGGGCTGATGGTTGCCGGATTCGCGTGCAAGGGCGGAGGCAGTGGCGTCACCTATCTCACGGTGCTGCAGGAGTCGCCCGCGGACGGTCGCACGGACGTCCAGGTCGAAACTCGCATTGGTTTTCAGGTCGACGCGCCGATCGACGACGCCACGCTCTCGAACGACAGCTTTTTCGTCACCGATCCACAAGGCGCGAAGGTCGTCGGCGAGCTCACGCTCGACGAGGACGATCCGAGCGTGGTTGTGTTCAAGCCAGACGAACCGCTGGACGTGATCACCACCTTCACCGCAACGATTACCACCGAGCTTGCCGCCCGAGGCGGAGCGACCCTTCAAGAGGATCACGTATGGGAGTTCAGGACTCTCGACAGCGAGTGGGGCCTTTCGGAGTGGATCGAATCCTCGGGCACCGGTAGGTCGGACGATCAGCGAATCGCCGTCGACTCGCAGAGCAATGCGATCGCCGTCTGGGAGTTCACGACCGCCCTCACCGGCAGCAACCCACCCACCGGTATCTGGTCGAGTCGCTACACCCGTGTCGACCTCTGGGGTCAGCCCGAACAGATCGACGCCGGCGATGGGGGCTCACGCAAGCCGTCCCTGTCCGTCGATGGGGCCGGTAACGCGTTCTGCGTCTGGGAGGAACGGAAGAACGACGGAAGCCAGGAAGCCACCATTTGGGCGAACCGGTACGAGGTCGATCAGGGTTGGGGTACCCCTGAAAGCATTCAGGCCAGTGTGCTGCCGTCGCTGAGGCCCGCGGTCGCCGCCGATTCGGACGGGAACGCCATTGCGATTTGGGTCGAGCTCGAGTTTCCAAGCAACTTGCAAGTGGTCCGGTCGCGACGCTACGACCTGGGCACTGGCTGGGGGACGAACGAGCCGATCGATACGATGCCGACCAATTCCGTTCCAGGTGCGGTGGACGTGCAAATGGACGCAGACGGCAACGCGATTGCCCTGTGGGCCGAGCCCACGCGGCCGACGGACGGCGGCAACGGCGAAGTGCTCTGGGTGAATCGCTACGTCGCCGGCCAGGGCTGGGAGACCGCAAGGCGGATCAAGAGCGACCCGGAGACCCGGGCCCAAAACGCGCGGCTCGGCGTGAGCCAAAAAGGTGAGGCGCAAGGTGAGGCGCACGTGGTTTGGATCCAGTACGGAGACACGCCGACCACTCCATTCGAGCAGAGGCGCAAGGACATCTGGAGTGTTGGCTACACCCCCGGCTCCAACTGGGACACCACCGATTGGGGCGAGCCGGCACCCATCGACAATGGCGCCGATGGGGAGAAGCTAGGGCCGGCGATCGCCGTCGACGGGTCGGGCGTGGCCCACGCGGTCTGGTCGCAACAAGATGCACTCCTCCAGAACGACTTCCGAAACATCTATGCCAACCGGTACACACCGGGCTCGGGTTGGGGAACGCCCGTGATCATCGAACCACCGTCCGAAGACCCGCGGGACGACGCCGACGCAACGCAGCCGCAGGTCGGGGTCAACGCCGCGGGGAACACCTTCGTCGTCTGGCGTCAGGACTGGGAGGATTGGGGCAGCATCTGGTCCAATCGAATCGACCCGGGCGAGCCATGGGTAGCCGAAAACGGGGCGCTGATCGAGATCATCGGCCGGCCTGGCAGGGCGCCGAGAATCGTCGTCGACGACAATCGGCACGCCCATGCAGCCTGGATGCACGCGGTCGAGACACAGATCGACCGAGTTCGAACGAATCGGTTCGAGTAGCGCTTCGGTCCGAGCCCGCAGCCGGGCGTTAGATGCCAGCTTCGAAGGTCGCGTCCAAGACGAGGATCTCCGTGCACGGTGGATCGTCTCTCAGCGCTTCGAGGGCAGCGCTGTTGCGACAGATCAGGTCGGTGCTGCCCGGCATCGGTTCGTCACCGTCGAACACCGTTGCAAACGTTTTCGTTTCGATGTTGATGGCGTCCCCGCTCGTCGACGTCAGCACGTGGGCCTGCACGTCGGCGCGACACTGATCGTTGGCAGCGCCGGAGCTGGCGATCGCCCAGCCTCGCCAGCCGGCCGCGTCGTTGCCTTCGATGAACGAGTAGCCAATGGTGGGCTCCGGAGCGATTTGTGCGAGTTGCCGGCAGGACTCCACGGTCCCGCAGAAGAGGCCGCCGAGAAGAGGCTCGTCGCGATCGTCGTTCGGCAGGAAGCTGTACAGCAAGACAAAGACCGGCGCGGGATCGAGGTCGGTCGGCTGGTCGCAACCGACCGTGCTGCCCTGGTAGTTGGTGACCTGGTAGATGCCCAGCAGCTGAGAGTCGATCGTGGGTCCTCCCCCGTCGCCACCGCAGCTCAGGGCTAGGCCTGCCGCCAATGTAAGTAATAGATTCTTCGTAAGATAAGTGGACGAACGGGTCATCGAGATTCACTTCCTGGGGTGTGAGTTGGTCGCTTGGACGAAGAACGAAGTGTTGCCAATTCGCACCTCAATTCAAGCGCACATTGCCTACCTCGGTGGACATCGGGCCTCCGCCGGGCTGGGTGGCTGTAAGCTACCACACATAAGGCCCAACTTCGGCGCTCGGGGTGTTTTTGGGTCTTGATGCCCCGGATTTGCCAGTGTTAGCCTCGGCTCCCCCCTTTCACCAGACCATCCTTCTCTGGAGGCCCCACTATGTCCGGTTCCCATCCTATGCGTTGGATCGCCTTCCTCGTTTTTGGCGCCCTCACTGCCTTTGGCTGTGTCGGCACCACTGACACCGGCGAGCAAAGCGAAACCGGTTCGCTCTCGGTTGACCTCCTTCTTGCGGGCGGTGTCGAGATCGACACGGTCGGCTGGCAGATTACCGGCAACGGCATGGACATGTCGGGCGACATCAATGTGAGCGCCCCCGGCTCGACCGCCTCAGTCGAGGTGTTTGGTCTTCCGCCGGGTAAGACCGACTACACCGTCACCTTGACCGCGACTTCGAACGACAAGGAGGCTACTTGCAAGGGGTCCGCTCCGTTCAACGTCGAGATCGGCGAGACGACGAACGTGATGGTGATTCTGAACTGCAAGAAGCAGCGGACCCTCGGCGGCGTGCGCGTCAACGGCAAGTTCAACATCTGTACGGAGCTGACCAAGGCAGTGGTTTCGCCTTTGCAAACCTCCGTCGGAAACGACATCAGCCTCTCGGCGCAGGCGTCCGACGAAGAGGGGGACCCGATCACCTACTCCTGGACCGGAACAGGAGGCTCGATCGCCGACCCAACCGCGGCGAGCACGACGTTCACGTGTCAGGAAGTGGGAGACCACAGCGTGACGATTATGGTCACCGACAACGACGTCTACTGCAGGATGGCCACCTGGACCATTCCCGTGACCTGCGTCGAGGGTGATCGCGGCGACCTTTGCGAAGACGTCGAGTGCGAAGACGATGGCAACGAGTGCACTGCGACCGAGTGCAATCCCGCCAATGGAGCATGCGAAACCAGCAACGTCGCGGACGGCACCGAGTGCGACGGTGGCACCTGCTCTGGCGGCGTGTGCGTCGAGGTCGACCTCTGCGAGGGCGCTGATTGCGACGACCAAAACGAATGCACCGCGGACGACTGTGATCCGGCGGACGGAACCTGCGGCAACACCAACGTCGACAATGGCACTCCGTGCAACGACGACGAAGGGGTGTGCTCCGACGGCAGCTGCGTGGACGTCAACTTGTGCGCTGGCGTCGTCTGTGACGACACTGGCAACGATTGCACGGTGGCGATGTGCAACAACGCGACCGGCGAGTGCGACACGATGAACGTCACGGATGGCACGGAGTGCAACGGTGGCAATGGCGCCTGCTCGGCGGGCGAGTGCATCGACAACAACCTTTGCCAGGGTGTCGACTGTACCTCCGCGAACGAGTGTGTTCAGGATGGAGACTGCGACCCGGCCACCGGCAACTGCATCGCAGGCGACAACGAGCCGGCCGAAACGGCCTGCAACGCCGACAGTGGCGACATCTGTGACGGCGCCGGGAACTGCGTCGCTTGCATCAGCGCCGACCAGTGCCCCGACGACGGCAATGACTGCACGGCGGCAGCCTGCGAGACCAACGCATGCGTACAGAACAACGTCATCGACGGCCAGGCGTGTGACTTCGGCGGTAGCGACGGCATATGCGAAGCAGGCACCTGCGTCGAAGCACCACAGTGCGTCAGCCCGGGCGACTGCGACGACGGCAACCCCTGCACGGTGGGCGATTGCCCGGACGGCATGTGTGTCTTTAGCCCGATCGATGGTGGCTCCTGCGACGTGTCCCCCGGCGTGCCAGGAACCTGCAGCGGCGGCGGCTGCGTGGGTCTGTGCGTAGGCGTGGACTGCACGTCCGGCAGCCAGTGCGTGATGGATGGCACCTGCGACGACCAGTCGGGCAACTGCGTGGCGGGCGGCAACGAACCTGCGGACACGATCTGCAGCGAAACCGGTGGCAGCGTCTGTGACGGCAACGGCGCTTGCGTCGAGTGCAACAGCGACATTCAGTGCGACGTCGAGCTCAGCGAGATTTGCGTCGACAACACCTGCATGGCGGGAGCCGCCCCGACGTGCAACCTCGCGCAGACTGGCTCGGATACTCCGCAGTCGGAAATCGTGTCCCAAGCTTGCACCAACAGCGTGACGACGGCGCAGTCGCCATTTCCGTACACGCTCATCGTGGATGTACCGGTCCCCGTCATCGGTGGCGCCGGCTTCACGGCTAACCTCGGCGGTATCGGCGTCTTCCCCGAGTTCTTCCTGGATGCGGCGCAGGGCGTCGTACCGGGAGGCGTGAATGAGGCGATTCTCGAGGACTTCCTAGCCACCGTGCAGGTCCGTTCCGGCGCAACCGGTCCGGACGTGGGCCTCACCGCAGACATCTCCTCGCTGGTACCAGGGCCGACGTCGTTCTGTACATTCCCGTTCGATCAGGTCTGCGCTGTGGACGGGGACTGTCTCGTTCCGCCGTGTCTCCCGCCGGTCAATCTAGCGACCATTCCGAACAGCACCGACTGCTCCGTGGGCGGTGTTTGCGACACGCTCGGCAAGAAAGTCTCGCAGTGCGACCTGAACGGCTTCTGCGTCACCGGTGACTTGGTCATCGAGTTGCAGGAACAGACGGGCATCGCCTACACCGCAGACGCCAGTGGCAGCGTCCTCTGGGGTTGGGGTGATACCGGCGTGCCGGGTCTGCTCACCTGTCCGGACGCAGGAGGCTGCGGGGAAGCGTTCCAGGTGGACGGCTGCTACGACCTCCCAGCGGCGGTCTTCAGCAATCCGTTGACAGTACCAGGAAGCGGCATTCGCGTGAACGTGGCCGGCGCCTTGTTCGTCGCGATCCAGTGCGTAGGCGCCACCGACGGTGGTATCTGCGCCTCGGGTGAGGGCTGTGTCACTGACGCCGACTGCGCCACCGCGCCGTGCATCGGCGTGGGCGTGGATGACGACGTCGTGTGCCCGACACCGGACGCAGATCTGATTAGCTGTCCGATCAACTAGCCAAGCTCGCGTAGGCGACACCAAAACAGAGGGACCCGCGGGCCCGAGCCTGCGGGTTTTCTCGTTTAATCAACGGGTATTCCGGGCTCTTGCGGGCACGGAGCAGGCGCCTTGCGGCGCTGGGAAGCTTGTGGGTATCATTCGCCATCGCGGCGGTGGTGTCGTGGATTGGCAGTTCGAAGGAGTGTGTGATGATTCGTTCTTATGTTGTTTTGAGTGTGGGGTTGAGCTTGGGCTTAATGCTTGCGGTTGGCTGTAGCGACGACCCAAGCACGCCGGGCGGAACCGGCGGAACCGGTGGAACCGCGGGTAGCGGTGGAATGGCTGGCAGCGGCGGCAGCGCGGGCGGCGGCGGCGAAGGTGGAACCGGCGGTGGAGTCGAGGCGGTCACCAAGGAGCTCACCCTTGGCTGCGCCAACAGCTCTCCCATTGGCGCACAGTCGATTCTGTCTGCCGTGCTTTCGATTGCCGCGGCCCCCGTCGCAGGTCAGGAATTCGACGCTGTCGTTTCCGGCACCGCGACATTCCCCGAGTCGTTTCTCGATGCGGCCCAGCCTTTGGTGCCAGGCGGCTTGAGCCAGGCCAAACTCACGGACCTCGCCTACATCATGCAGGTCCGCTCCGGAGCGACGCCATCGGGCGCCGCCAGCAACGTAGCGCTGACTGCGGATCCGTCGCAGCTCACGCCGGGTGAAGTGCGACTCTGCAACTTCCCGACCGACCAGGAGTGTGCGGCCGATGGCGAGTGCGCGGGTGGGGTTTGCAATCCTGCGGTGATCATCGTCGACGTACCGACCAGCGACGACTGCGCACCGGGCGGCGTCTGTGACGGCCTCGGCAAGGCCACAGGCGATACTTCTCAGTGCGCGCTCAACGACTTCTGCGTGACGGGCCCCCTCGATGTGGCGCTCCTCCCAGTGACGGCCTCCTTCACGGCGGACGCCAGCGGAGATGTCCTCTTTGGTTGGGCGGATGACGGCCTCAGCAACAGCACGTTCGACGCGGGAACACAGCAGTTCACGATTCCAAAGCCGAGCGCGCTCAATCCCATCGAACAGGGCCTCAAAGTAGACGCTGGGCTCGTCGTGGGCATCGAGTGCGTCATGGGCGTCGAGGATGGAGAGGACCCGCTGGACCCTGACAACACGCTCGTTGGGCTGACGCCGGACGCAGACCTCCTCGCGATCCCAATCACCGAGTAGCCGGGCACCAATACAGGCACGTTGCAAGACCCGCGAACCTTGGTTCGCGGGTTTTGCCGTTAATGACCAAGTCCGGCTGTGACTGGTCGTTAACGGACCTGACGCGCGTCCCGCGAAGGGCTGAGACACGCCTCCGACTACGTTTCAATACATCGCCTACAGACGAGTGTGGAAACGCAGGAAGACGGTGTGCGCGCTCACGCGCGAAACCACCGTTTCGCCTCGTCGATCGCGTTGAATTGTCCGCGCATTTCTTGGGCCGATCGGGTACAAAGGAGTTCGACAAATGCCCGTTTTTAGACTGACCTGCGGCGTTTTGCTGTGGTGCGCGCTGCTCATTGCTGGGTGCCAAGGAACCGGCGAGCTCTGCCCGCAAGGGACCGTGATCGCCGACCCACAGGAGATCCCTGCGGGCACGAGCCAGACGGACTTGACCGTCGAGGTGACCAATCCGTTTCCCGACAACGGGCTCGAGGTGGTGACGCAGTTATCGTCGATTAGCGGCTCGATTGCCGACCCGTTGGCGCGGGCCACGACGTTCGCGTGCGCGCTGGATGTATCGGGCCCTGTCGAAGTCTGTGTCAACACGACCTATGCAGACGACAGCGCGGCCAATGGGGCACTGAGCGAGGTTCCAAACGTCGCAGGTTCCTACGAGTACATCCGCCCGTCACACATTCGTCTCCCCGATCCGCTCGAGTGCTCGCGCACGACCTGCAGCGTCATCATCTGCCCCGAGGACAAGAACGATTGCCCCGAGGTGTCGGAGTTGACCGTCGAACCGACCGTGCTTGGGGAAGGAGAGATCGCCACCATCACCGTCATGGCCAGCGACCCGGACGACAACCCCGAAGCGCTGGTGACCACGCTCACGGCGCGTCGCGGTACGATCGCCGATCCACACGCCCGTCTGACGACCTTCACCTGCGACCCTGACGTCGGTGGCTTCATCGAGATCTGTGTGATGGCGAGCGATGGCGATGCGAGCTGCGATGTCGAGCGCTGTACGTCCGTGCGTTGCCCGGGCGATCCGGACCAGAACACCTGCCCGATCATCGAAAGCATCACTGCGGATCCGCTCGAGAATGGCGCGGCAAGCACCACCGTTCGTGTCGACGCCCTGGACCCGGACGAGTTTCCCGTGCCCATGCGCACCGAGCTGAGCGCGGAGACGGGCGTCTTCGCGGACCGCTTTGCTTCGGAGACCCTCTTCGTCTGCGGTGCCCCGGGGCCAACCCAAATCTGTGTGAAGGCCAACGACGGGGATCCCGACTGTGACGTGACCAGCTGCCTCACCGTCCAGTGTCCAAGCGACATCCCGGCGAACATCTGCCCGAATCTCAACGTCATCAACACAATTCCGTCGGTCATCCGACCGGGTGACACCAGCACCTTGGTCCAGACGCGCGGCTGGGACACCGATCTCACGCCCATGCCGCTGACGCTCACCCTGAGCGCGCTGTGGGGGAGCTTCGAGAACACCGAGAACATGCCGGGCGCCGGCACGGTCGTGCAGCAGAACGCCACCTACAACTGCGACCGCCCCGGCGAAGTCGAGCTCTGCGTAGACGCGACCGACGGCGCGTGTACGAAAACGCTTTGCACCTTCGTCACCTGTCCGGACGACATTCCGCTCCCCCCGTAGCGGCCAAACACGCGAAGCGGAACGAAGGCGGGCTCAGTGGACGGTGAGGGCGCGGCCCATGCGGGAACGGCCGAGGTGCGCGCTGGCCTCGGAGTCGCGCCATGCCGGCGTGCCTGCAATCCAGACGTCGGTGACCACGCCATCGCTGCGGTTCAGCATCTGCTCTGCGGCGACGGCGTCTCGATAGCCGAAGGTGGTGTTCGCCTCGGAGTCGTAAACGCTCAGCGCGCCCGGGTCGATCAGGATCACGTCGGCCTGGCGACCCGGCTCGATCGTGCCGAGGGTTTGCTCGAACCCCCAGAACTCGGCAGGGACGCGCGTCAGGCGGCTGACGTGATAGGCGACTGTTGCCAAGGAGCGCCGCTGCGCGATTTGAAGGCCGCGGAGGTTGGAGTCGTAGTAGGCCATGTTGGTGAGGTGCGCGCCCGAGTCGCTGAAGCCGGGCAAGGTCTGCGGGTCGAACAGGACTCGAGCCATTCGCTCCTCGTCGTCGTTTGCGGCAAGCACGTACCAGCGCAGGTCCGTATCGAAGTGGCGCAGCAGATGGAGCATGAAGTCACAGTCGTCGCCGACCGGGTTCGGAAAGCTTGCGAATGCTTTTGCCTCGGCGTCATTGCGGGGGCCGAGCCCCGTTCTGCGAAGCCGTCCTTGGCCGCCGGGGCGGGCCTGCCAATCGAGCAGGCGCTCGTAGATTTCCTGAAGCGTCTCGCCCTCCCAGACCGGAAGGGGGCGGGCCGTCATGACCATGTCCTTCAAATCGCGGCTGAAGCTGTCGTTCATGATTCGCAGCCAGCGCTTGATGCGGGCTAGGGAGAACCCCTTTTTGTCGTGAAACCACATCTGGCGAAAGCGCTTACGGTATTCCGGGTCGTCGAGCAGGGCCATGCGGGCGTCTCGGTCGACGAGGTCGATCGCGTTGAGCTCGCGTAGCGCGGGGATCTCTTCGGAAAGCGGCGTGATCGCGCCATCCGCGTATACGCGAAACGGCGCTGCCAAGGCCTGCAGGCGAAACCGACCGTTCACCAGCGCCGAGTTGATGATGCGCGTGAGCGCGACGCCCATGCGCGCCAGCGATCGGTTCGTCACGACGTCGAGCGCGGCCACCGCGGTGAGCTTGAGCGGCTTTCCAAAGAGGCGGCCGCTGCTCAGCATGAACCAGCGAAAGACGTTGTGCGGCTTGTCTTTCTCCGGGGTCGCCTGCCAGACGCGGCCGTAGCGGCGCACGACGTTGGTGAGGCGCTTGACCTCTTTGAAGGGCGCGTGGTTGGCCGGTATTCGAATTTCACGGTGGGGATCGTCCGAGAGGTAGTGAAACGGAAGCATGTCGGTGGAGAAGCCCGCGTAGCCATCTTTCATCGCCTCCTCGAGGATGCCCTCCATGGTTTCGAGGTCCAGCTCGGTCGGCTTCTCGCTGATGGCACGCTCGAGCCCCATCGCTTCGATGCGCAGCATCGAGTGGGGAATCATCGGAACGATGTTGGCCCCGAGCGGGATCTGTTCGAAGTGCTCGAGGTACGCCTTGGGATTGTCCCAGCTGATCTGATCGGCAACGCGCCGAAGCACGCTCTTTGGAATGTTTTCGACCCGCGCGAAGCAAGAGATGACCGGCTCGTGCCCATCGCTGTTTTGAAGGCCGAACGGAACCCCGATCGAACAGTTCGCCACAACCGCGGTGGTCGTGCCGTGACGGACCACCTCGGTTAAACCCGGATCGAGCTCGACCTCCAAGTCGAGGTGCGTGTGAATGTCCCAAAGGCCGGGCATCAGCCAGCGGCCGGTCGCATCGACGACCTCCCTCGCCTGGCTCCCGTCGAGGTCCACTCCGACTTCAGCGACCTGACCATCTACGATGGCGACGTCTTGATGACTGGGAAGCTCTGCGCGTCCGTCAAAGAGCAGCGCGTTTTTGATGAGGGTGTCCCAGGGCATGATCTTGGATGTACAGCAGCGTCAGCGTCAGCGCCAGCGTCAGCGGGGGTCTCCCGGACGGGGTCAGAACTCCAATCGTGCCGATTCGACGTTCCACTGAAGGTGGGCGCCCTGCGAGCGCTGTATCTCGCGGCGCAGCCGCCGCCTCTTGCCCTTGCGTACGCCAAGCATGATCCCGGAGGTGATCATGCCGATCGCAGCCAGCCCGAAGATCGTGCCACCTGCGGCGAAGAGCGCATCGCCCCGTTGCGTGCACACCAAGTCGTCTGGCCGGTTGACGTTGTAATAGATGAACTGGCAGTGTCTGAATGCCGTGGCGCCGACGATCGTGCCCACCAGGCCCAGCGCACTGGTTGCGATGAGCGCGTTCCGCGTGTTTCGGATGCCTTTGTTGGCCTCTTCGAGCTCGTATTGCTGGTACCCTTGGGTCGGCGAGGGGTAGCCCTGCGAACCAAGGGACTCGTTGGGCAAGGTCGTGATGACCTGGTTCGGTGGCGTCGGTTGGGATTGCGCGGGCTGCGAGACGCCTTCCTGTGCTTCGGCACGGCCTAGAATCGCCATCGATAGAACAAAAACCGAGGAGAAAACGACCCGACCCATGTACGGAGCGTATCGCGTCTGAATACTCTCTTCAACTTGCTGCACGGCGAAGCCGCCGCTCCCCGATCACGAGGCTGGCACGCGTAGTCGGTCGCAAAGGAAGTCGGCCAGCAATCGAACCCGTTCGGGGAGCTTCCTGGTGGGGTACACCAAATGGACGGGCGATGTTGGCAAGGACCAGTCGGGGAAGATTCGGACCAGCCGCCCCGATCTCTCGCCTTCGGCGATATGGAGCTCAGGCATGAGTCCGATGCCCTGCCCGCCCGCGACGAGCTCGACCATTGCGCCGTAATCGTCGACATTGACGCGGCCCGTGACGGTGAGCTCGACCGTTTCATAGTCCTCGCCACTGCCGCGCTCGAGGCGAATGACCTGGGTTCGCCCACGCTTTCGGTAGAGCACGAAGGGAAGCGCTTCGAGCTCCGTGATGTCGTCGCAGTCGATGTCGTTTCCGGGATGCGCGGCAAGTTGGAAGTCGGACGACAGGAGCTTCCGCGCAATCAGGTTGGGCTCCGTCATGCGCCCTGCCCGTACGGCCAAGTCGACGCGCTCCTGTACGAGGTCGACGAAGCGATTGGTCAGCACGAGGTCGAGTGAGATTTCGGGGTAGCGCTCGAGGAAGCGCACCAGCTCCCGCAGCAGAATCATGCGCCCGAGGTCGCTTGGCGCCGTGATCCGAATGGTGCCGCGCGGCTGAGTCGTGCTTTCTTCGATGGTCGCGACCGCCGTGTCCAAGACGTCGACGGCGTCGACGACCGACTCGTAGAAACGGCTGCCCTCCGGAGTTGGCGTCACCCGGCGCGCATCTCGGTGCACCAGCTTCGTGTCGAGTTGCTCCTCCAAGCGGGCCAGACGGCGGCTGACGGTCGATTTGGGCACCGACAGGTGCCTCGCCGCTGCCGCCAGGCTGTTGCGACGGATCACCTCCACAAACGTTGCAATATTGTCCTTATCGGCCCTCATTCACCGACTACAGTTGCGTTTATGCAACCTTATGTCAAGCCGATGCGCTCTGCCGTTCCGGCCCCCGGTCTCTAAAATCACCCGGTGAACGCAGGAACTTCGAGACGAGGCGTGCTCGGGACGCTCGCCGCCGCTGGAGCGGCCGTGGCGGGCTGGGCCGTCGCGCCGAAGTTCTTTGGCAGTTCGAAGCGGGAGGCGAAGATGCAATCGGCAGCGCAAACCAAAACTTCGCCGCGGGCGTTGCAAGCGGTCTTTCCCCCGGGGCCCGAGCATTGGGTGGGCGACGGGTTCTACGTGAAGACGGTGTTCTGGCCTCAGCTCGACGCGCAGATGTTGAGCCCATTCCTTTTGCTCGATCACGCGGCGCGCAAGCGCTTCGACGCTTCACACTATCGGAGGGGCGTGGGCGAGCACCCGCACCGCGGCTTCGAGACCGTGACGTTCGCGTACGAGGGCGAGATCGAGCACCGTGACTCCGCGGGCGGCGGTGGGCGAATCGGACCTGGCGACGTTCAGTGGATGACCGCCGCCTCTGGGATCGTGCACGAAGAGAAGCACGCTCAGGCGTTTTCCGAGCGAGGTGGAGACTTCGAGATGGTGCAGCTCTGGGTGAACCTCCCCGCGAGCAAGAAGATGAGTGAGCCGCGCTACCAACCGCTGCTCGATCGCGAGTTCCCGCGCTTGCAGCTCGGGGCGGCCGAGGCGCGACTGGTCGCGGGCAGACTCGCGGGCGAAACCGGTCCCGCAAAAACGCACACGCCGATCACGACCTTTGACCTTCGTTTTCACGAAGACGGGACGTCCGAGGTGGAGCTTCCCGCGGGCTGGACGACACTCGTGTTTCCACTCGAGGGCGACGTGACCGCCGGACCGGCTCTGGAGCCCATCGCATCGCGGCACTTCGGGGTCTTCGATCGCAACGATGACGGGGTGGTTCAGCTCCATGCGAGTAAGGGCGCCCGCGTCCTGGTACTCGCGGGACAACCACTCGACGAACCGGTAGTGGCCTATGGGCCCTTCGTCATGAACACCAGAGAAGAAATCGGCCAAGCCTTCCGCGACTACCAGAGCGGCAGGATGGGCCACCTGCTTTGAATTGAAGGAAAGCACGACATGGGAAAGCTAGTTGAAGGCGTTTGGCGCGACATTTGGTACGACACGAAGAGCACAGGCGGGAAGTTCGTTCGGGCCAACGCGAAGTTCAGGAACTGGGTCACCGCGGACGGCGAGAACGCGCCGAGCGGCAAGGGCTTCAAAGCCGAGCGTGGGCGCTACCAACTCTACGTCTCGTATGCCTGCCCCTGGGCGCATCGGACGCTGATCATGAGAAAGCTCAAGGGCCTCGAAGACATGATCGGCGTCTCGGTCGTGAACCACTTCATGGGCGCGCAGGGCTGGACCTTCCACGAAGGAGACGGCGTGATTCCCGACCCGGTACTGGATGCAGAGTTCCTGCACGAGATTTACACCGCGGCCGACCTCCGTTTCAGCGGGCGGGTCACGGTGCCGGTCCTTTGGGACAAGAAGACCGGCACCATCGTCAGCAACGAGTCCTCGGAAATCATCCGCATGTTCAACTCGGCGTTTGATCATCTCGGGGCGAAGCTCGGCGATTTCTACCCGGAATCCCTTCGCGACGAAATCGATGAGGTGAACGAGCGCGTTTATCACACGCTCAACAACGGTGTGTACAAGTGCGGCTTCGCGACCACGCAGGAAGCCTACGAAGAGGCGCTCGTCGATCTATTCGACACGCTCGATTGGCTCGAGGAGCGCCTCTCGGCGCATCGCTATTTGGTCGGCGAACAGATCACGGAAGCCGATTGGCGGCTCTTTACTACGTTAGCGCGCTTCGACGCGGTCTACGTGGGTCACTTCAAGACGAACCTGCGCCGGATCGCGGACTACCCGAACCTCTGGGCGTACACGCGCGAGCTCTACCAAGTGCCGGGTGTGAGAGGCACCGTCAACATGCGCCACATCAAGCAGCACTACTACGGCAGCCACGAAAGCATCAACCCGAGCCGCATCGTACCAATGGGGCCGATCATCGATTTCAACGAGCCTCACGGCCGCGACGCGATGAAGACTCGGTTGCCCGAAGCCGCAGAGTGAGCTGAAGCGTGGTCACGGCGCCGCACGCAGCCGGCGAAGGGCCCACAAGCCCAAGGACGCGCTGAAAACCTCGTACGCAATGGCCGCGACGTTGTAGGTATCGACCTGACCGCTGATGAGAACGGCGACAACGCGGGCGCTCGCGTACCCGCCGAGCGCGGTGACCATCACGAGGAGGCCGGTGCGCATTTGGATTCTCTGTATGGCCGCAGCTAGAAAAAAGAGGCCGAGCGCCATCGGGAGGCCACCGTACTCGGCGCGCACTTCGATGACCGAGCCGGGCGTCGGCATCGCGAGACCGCTCTCGATGCCGATGGTGGCTGGATGAATGAAGCAGACCAAGCCGTGGATGAAGAACACCAGGCCGGTGGCGGTAAGCACGATGCGAGCGAACAGCATGATGGGCGCCGATAGTGTATCCTGCGCTTCGCTTCGAATGGAAGCGTTGGAGTCGTATGCGCCGACTCAGTCGATCTGGCTCAGGAATGCTCGAGGGTGTAGGCGATTCTGCTGGAAAGCGCGCGGACGGTGTTGCCGGCGGCCCGTTCGTTCTCTCGGCTGAACACCGACGACGGCAAGGGCATGTTGGGGTCGACGTAGAGCTTGAAGTCGACCTCTGTGCGGGCCCCATCGTTCACCGGGGTCAGACGCCAGGTGGCGCTAAACGCATCCATGTTGCCTTCTTGAAGGCGCGCCTCGATCACGCGGGTCTCGCCCTCGGCCGGCGCCTCCGACAGCTTGAACTGCCCCCAGAGCGTGAAGGTCCCGGCCGCAACGCTGACTTCCATGTAGACCATGGCCCGATTGCCGCGCTGTGCGAGCACCTTCGACTTGGTGAAGTTGGGCATGAAGTGGGCGTAGTTGGCGTAGTCGACCACGACCGGAAAGACTTGGTCGATCGGCTTGTCGATGACGCCGATCGCATGACCCCACGAAATGTTGGAACCCTCTTCCGCGATCTGCGCGGTACGAACGTCGGGCTCACCCGCCGCGTGTACGGGACTTGTCGCCAAGAACAATGCCGCCAGCAATAGGACAAAGGAAGCAAGTCGACTCATCCGCGAAGTTTGCCTAGGGCGACCATAAGAATCCATTTCGTGCCTCCGTTTGGACGCAGGGCAATGCAGAGCCCGTGCCAAGGAGAGCCGGGCGGTCCCGAAAGACGACTGGGATCAAGGCGTTAGCGCGATTCCGCTAGGACGGTAAGACAGCCCGGCCGGTCAGAAATGTCCGACCGGCTACTGGACTAGCTACCTGGTTTCCTAGCGAACGGAGACCGAAACGAGGCACTCGGGGGGGATCGTGTTGCCGCTGCCGCCAGTCGCGCCCGCGCCTCCGCTGCCTGCTCCACCGCCGCCCGTGCCGCCGTTGCCTGCGCTGCCGCCGGTTCCACCGGTTCCGCCGCTACCTGCATCACCGCCGCTGCCTGCGCTGCCGCCGCTACCGGCGTCACCACCGTTGCCGCCGTTGCCCGCACTGCCGCCGTTGCCCGCGCTGCCGCCGCTACCGGCGTTACCACCGTTGCCGCCGTTGCCTGCGCTGCCGCCGCTGCCTGCGTCACCACCGCTGCCGCCGTTGCCTGCGCTGCCGCCGCTGCCTGCGTCACCACCGTTGCCACCGTTGCCTGCGCTGCCGCCTGCACCGCCATCACCACCCGTGCCACCGGCGCCATCGTCCGGCACACAGTTGACGCTGATGGTCCAGTCGTCGATGCAGTACTCGAAGCCGTCGTCGGAGATTTCGATCGTGATCTCTTCGTCGTCGGCCTCCGCGCACGTGAACACCGTTTCGGCTGCTGCCGAATCGTCAAACGAGCCGCCGGTCGCCGTCCAGCTGAACTCGAACGCATCGCCCTCTTCGTCGCCCGCAGCGGCTCCAACGGAGAGGGAGTAGCCGCTCGCCGTCTGAAGGGGCGCGACGACGACTTTCTCGAGCTCAGCGCAGATGTTGAGCTTTCCGTTCACTCGAACGCCACCGAATTGCTCCGCGCCTTTGCAGTACAGCATGAGGTCGACGTCGGTGGTCACGCCGGCGGCCACGTCGAAGGTTGCCGCGCCACCGCACTTGAGCGAGCCGTCCACCGAGGTGGCCACCATCATCACGACGTAGTCCTCGCCCGGGGGAATCCCGAAGGTCTCTACGGAAGCAGTTGCGCCGGGCGCGCTGGTATTGATCGTGCCGCCCATGGCCGGCATGTCATTGCCGGTGATTTTGTAATCCACGGTGTCGATGATGGTTCCGTCGCTAACCTCGAGGTTGATGCGCAGAAACGCGGCACAGGGGTCGACCTCCCCACCGCTGCTCGAGCAGCCAAACGCGGTCACGGCAAGCACGAGGGACCAGGCAACCGCCTGTAGGGAGCTCCGATTCATCATCATTTTCCTCGGTACAATCTCCGGCGGGAAGGGGGGGAAGACCGCCGGACTCTCTGCCGGCGCAGAGGAACGAGTCTACCCTCAAAAAGGGCCCGCTCGTCAATAGGTCCCCTTCGCAGATGCCCAGAATTGTCGGGCCAATTGCGGCAATTGGGGTCGATTTGTGAGCTTGTTCACAGCTCGAAGAGCGGCTACCTATCCGCGCGACATGCCCGACACCTCGCCGCTCGACGCAAAGCGCTGTCTGGTCACCGGGGGAGCCGGGTACCTCGGACGAAATCTCGTGGCCGCCCTTCTGGCAAGAGGGTGCCCGGTGAACGTGCTCGACACGGCTCCCGCGCCCCGGGCTCAGGACGGCATGCGCTGGTTTCAGGGCGATGTACGAAATCATTCGGATGTGCTCGCTGCCTCAAACGATGTGGACACGGTGTTCCACACGGCGGCGGTGATCGAAGCGTTGACGCACGCGCGGCGTTCGGTCTCCAGAACCATCGAAGCGATCAATGTCGGTGGAACGCAGAACGTGATTCGCGCGGCGCGACACAACGGCGTGCGTCGCTTGGTGCACACCAGCTCCATCGTCGCGTCGTTTTGTATGGACGCCGCTGGGAGCGATGAGTCGGCTCCCTACAGCACGTCCCTCGACCTGTACACGCGCACCAAGATCGCCGGAGAACGGGCGGTCCTCGATGCGAACGGAAAGGACGGGCTTTTGACCTGCGCCATTCGTCCGGGCGGCATCTACGGCCCGGGCGAACGCTTGACGTACGGCCGGCTCGTTCGGGCGCTCCGAATGGGGGTGCCGCTGGTGGTCTTTGGCGACGGCCGCGCGCGACTCGACTATGTTTATATCGACAACCTCGTCGATGCGGAGCTGCGGGCGGCCGAGCGTCTGTTCGAAGGCTCTCCGGTCTGCGGGGAGGCGTACTTCCTGAGCGATGAGACGCCGATCAACGCGGGCCAGTTCAGCATCGAGCTCGTGAAGAAGATGGGGCTCCAAACCCGCTTGGTGCGGGTGCCCGACCCGGTCGCCCGCGCGATGGCCGTCGCGATGGAACGGATCTATCGAGCGCTTGGCGTCGCGAAGCCGCTGTTCACCGAGGCCAACGTGAAGCTTTGCGACATCGACCACTACTTTTCGATCGACAAGGCCAAGCGGGACCTGGGCTACAGGCCCCTGATCGACACCGAAGAAGGCCTACGGCGAACCGCCGAGGAAGCCCGCGCGTACTACGAGAGTCTCTGAGCGACTAGCGCGGAGACGGAGGCTGTTCTATCCCGGGAGTGAGCATGGTCCTCACCGAGCAGCAAGAGATGATTCGCGAGTCGGCGGCGCGCTTCGCCGAAGAGCGTCTGGCGCCGAACAGTCGAAACTGGGAAGCCGCCGGAGCCGTCGAGCTCGAGGCGCTTCACGAGATGGGCGCGCTCGGCTTCATGGGGATGACCGTGCCCGAAGCCTACGGGGGCGCAGGGCTCGACTACGTGTCGTACGCATTGGCCTTGATCGAAATCGCGGCGGGCGATGGCGCGGTCTCCACGATCATGAGCGTCAACAACGCGCCGGTTTGCGCGATCCTGCAGTCCGCCGCGAGCGAAGGACTCCAGGAGAAATACCTCAAGCCCTTGGCAGCGGGAGAGATGATCGGCGCGTTCGCCCTAACCGAGCCACAGGCCGGTTCCGACGCGTCCAACCTTCAGACGCGTGCGCTCCGAACCAAGGATGGCTATTCGATCACGGGCACCAAGCAGTTCATCACTTCGGGCCGGATCGCGGGCGCGGTGATCGTCTTCGCGGTGACCGACCCTTCTGCGGGCAAACGGGGCATCTCGGCGTTTGTGGTGCCCGCGGGAACGCCAGGCATGAAGGTTTCTTCCTTGGAGCACAAGATGGGGCAAGAGGCTTCGGACACCGCAGCGTTGAGCTTCGACGATGCGGTCGTTCCCGCCGACCATTTGATCGGCAAAGAAGGAGACGGGTACCGAATCGCCTTGGCGAACTTGGAAGCGGGACGCATCGGCATCGCCGCCCAATGCGTGGGCATGGCGAGAGCCGCGTTGGACCAGGCGCTCGGCTATGCCAAGGAGCGCACCGCGTTCGGCACGACGATTTCGAATCACCAAGCCGTCGCGTTTCGCCTCGCCGACATGGCGACCCAGCTCCACGCCGCCACCACG
>Ga0224508_10000814_pt1 | contig 29066 bp, 23 predicted proteins | sample SF_Jan12_sed_USG_4_FD_170157 | JGI IMG/M metagenome (GOLD analysis project Ga0224508, IMG submission 170157) | Sediment microbial communities from San Francisco Bay, California, United States - SF_Jan12_sed_USGS_21 | ecosystem: Environmental > Aquatic > Marine > Sediment | place: USA...
TGTTAAGATTATATCACTTCCGATAATGTAAACTGATTTGTCAGATTGTAGTACACCGTTTCTTAGGTCAAATGTTGCAGAGTCTGTTACAGTATTCTTATCACCAGAGGCATCAGTTGGATCTTCATATTCTACTTGGAGAATGTCTCCTTGTAGGATACAGAAGTTCTCACTAGAGCCTGATGATCCAGTAAATCTAGATGATTCTGGATTAATATCAGCAGAACTGGTACCATCAAGTGGTTCAAAGTCTGTTGTTTCTGGACAGAGTGCATCTGATGGACCGTCAGTATATCTTATTGTAAGATCTAACTCAAAGATACCTGCATCTGGTGCAATCTCTTCGATTGGGCCAAATTCTCGTACTATTGGGGCATCAGTAAATGTTGCTGAGCCTTCAGCAGTAGGAGCAGCACCTGTGATAACCACAGTGCCACCAACGAAACCATCGTTGGTTACTGGACCGGTTGTAGGTGCATCAATGTCGATAATAGTACCACCAACACCCAATGTACCTACAGCATCATCAAATAATCCTTCTGCGTCAGTAGTTGAAACACCAGCTTGTGAGAAGAGTATGGTTTCACCATCTATGAAGGTGTCATCACTAGCAAGAATCTCTACGAGTTCACTTGCTGCGATTTCCATATCTCCATTGACATCATCAAATACAAATGTTGCAGTTGCAGTAGAAGTAGCTCCTTCAGCATCTACAAGCAAGGAATCATCAAAGTCAGCACCGTCAACTACTATGTCAACTTCACCAAGATTGAGTATACCTGATGATAGATCATTATATTCGCCGGTGGCATCCTCTGCACCACTTTGTGAAATGGTTACAGTTTCACCATCAACGAAACCTTCTCCACCAGTAAAGTCACTTAATTCGGATACGCCATCTATGATGCCGTTTCCGACAAGTGTGGTTCCAACATTGATTCTACCGTCATTGTCTTCTGGTCCACCTGCAAATCCGAGGATTACAGTTTCAGAACCTCTGATAACAGAGATCTTAACTGGACCAACAGGAATGTCGGCTCTGTTTTGGTCGATGAAGTTTTCACCAGCACCTGATGTATCAAAGTCTGGGTCATTTACTCTAAGATGAACGTTCAAGTCACCATCTGCTAAGAATTCTCCAGTTTGTAGACCTGCAGCGGACCTATCGGTTCCAGCTGTATCCATTCCAGTTGCGTGGATTGGGAATAAGGATCTACTTGTTGGAGATACTTCAGAAGAGATTGCGAAATTATCAGGTACACCAAAGGGTACTGGATATACGGTTCTATCAAGACTGACTGAACCTGTGTTGGCTCTAATGCCAGCACTATCACCTACCTCAATGATTTCACCTGATGCGTCTCTAAAGTCAACATAATTTACTTCTATATCTAGACCAGTTGTAGTTTCTGGACTGCCGTCGTTTGCACGACACCATCTGTCTGGAATTTCAAAGCTGGATAAGAAGACGCCAGTTTCAGCTCCGGTTTCAACCAGGCTGAATGTAACGGCATCTAAACCAGTGTCATCAGTTCCATCCAAATCACAGGTACCAGTTGGAGTCTTCCATGCAACATCATCAAAGGTTACATCAAGTAATCTACCTAATGGACCAAATGAGAATTCTGGGAGATCTTCAGCACCGACTGCACCATATGCAAGATCGGTAGCATCCTCTACTGTGGTATAGATTTCAAGTAAGTCAGAATCGACGTTTAGATCTTGGTCTTCTAGAGTGATATATACAGTGTCAGCAACTTTGTAATTGTCATTATCAAATGAGACTATACCAGAGTGGCTTGGGGCTTCTTCCTGATCAGCACGCTTTGTTGGCACACCGTCATCGATAATCTCCAAGTAGTTTACTCTTGGTGAATCTTCATCTGTTAAATCTTCAAATACAATAAATGTTGGATCATCAGCAATTGTGCTAAGTGACTCATATGTTGTATCATCTAATACATTGAGTTGATTGATCATTGTGTATTCCAAGGAACCTTCAAACAAACCTGTGTTGTCACCTGTCTCTTCTGCTTCTATTCTGATGATCTGGTTGGCAATTCTATCAGAAGCTGATTCACCATCATCAAAGAAACCAAAGGAGAAAAAGTCAGTAACAATTGGCATTACAGTACCTGGAGCAATGTCAGTAGATGCACCGCCAGTATCAAAGTCGAAGATCAAAACAATACCTGAGTCTTCATCTAAATCGAAGAAATCAGGTCCTGGGCTAAATACAGCCTCATCTCCTATATTGATAAGTTCTTGTGCATCTGCATCAGTTGCTATTGGTACTGTGTCTGTTCCATCAGAGATGCTTACGGTTACAGTGTCAATATCTGCATTATTGAATATTGATCTTATATCATAGTTGATAAGAGATACACCACTGAAAGTATCTTCACCATCTTCACTAATTGACTTGTACAAGTCTTCAAAGGTGGTATCGAGGGTTACAGTAAGTGTGTCGCCATCAGCTACAGTAAGAGTTGCACTGTTAGTTTCGAGAAATGCTCGTTGAGAGAACTCCTCTACGTCTTCACCATAAGTTTCTGGAGGGAATACATCAGCAAGACCAGTAAAGTCTGCATCAACTATTTCTTCTAATGTTATTGGAGTACCAGTTTGTAATGTTGGGATATGATCAACATCTGGACTAAACAAGTCCAAATCTTCATCTGCACGACTGTTTGTGTTCAAGTCGCCATCATTTATTACAACTGGAATTTCCTCACCAGAGCTCCATTCATCGTCAACTGGTTGAATATCGACTGAACCAGTAGTGAATCCTACTAGGATTGATACTGGAGTTTCGTTATAATCAATTGTACCAGAAGTTCCTCTTTCAGCATCAGAAGAAATTATGATATTAGATGCATCTGACTCGTCGGTTGAACTAAAGACACCGCTGTTTGGTCCTTGTTCTGTAAAGGTTAATGGGCCGGATCCTACGGGCAAGGTACCACCTGCACTACTAAAGGTAGTTGCATCAGTACCAGTACCAGTAACATCACTATCATCGTTGTCTTGTATACCGATTACGTCATCAGGAGCGCCTTGTGTATTGATATCAAGTACAAGTAAACAGTTGTCCTCACACATGAGGTTACCCAAAGTATTTGGACTTAATCGGTAATCTCCAGTGGCAACACCGTCGCCTGCTGTATCACCGTTTTCATCAAATACATTATAGTAGCTACCAAAGGCAGCTGCTGCTGAACCACTTGTTTGTGTTGCAAATGTCCATGAGTCTTCATCTGTTGGATCAATGTTTAACCATAGATCGGTAATAGTTCCATGAACTTCCATACCTGGGCCATAGATTGCTTTATCCAATCCAGAGGATGCGTAACCTTCAACAGTATCAAAAGTTAGTGTGGTTGTTTGAACTCCACCACCTTTGTTGTATTGAATGATTACGTTACCACCAACACTGAGATCATAAAGTTGAATGAATGGCCAAGAAGCTACGGTAACAAGAGGAGGATTAGTTCCTGGTACTGATGTGTTAATGTCTTTTTCTTCTCTGAGAACATTCTGGATAGTACCATCAGAGACGGCACTACCACATGCGTTATCAGTTGAGATTGCGACACCATCAGCATCACTGAAATCAAGACCTGTTGCTGCTGTACCTTCAGCTGAAGTACAGACTGAACCGAAGTCCAATCCAGTACCTGCAGTTGTGGTTGTATCATCAGCAAGTCCTGCTTGTGTTAAATCGGCAAAGTAACCATACCAGTTTCCGTCTACGGCTTGGACCATTCTAAGATCCTGACCATTTACTTCAACGTCTGGTTCACCATTCAACTCATCTGTTTCGTTGATATCTGCATCAATTATCGTTACCTCAATTACTTGAGGTCCTGACATGTAGTTATCAAACTGAGAGTTTTCTGCGGAAACAAAGAGATTGGCGTTGGCTGCATGTGCTGCAGGCATTACACCTGGAATAGCAAATGTCAGTCCACCGGCAACCATAATTGTCATTAATGTAAGACTAGTTATTTTACGTCCTATTTCGTTATTCATGTTATTGAATTTTTTCAATAAAGTTTGTATTTAAGCCTAATGAACGAATTATCCACAAATTTGCCTAAACTTGTTAATATTTTAGGCTCGGGACAGATTTTTTGCAATTTTTAGATCGTGTATTGTAATTTTTATAATCTAAAATAGATTTCAAACCCTACCATATTACATTAAAACTCAATTAATTTTAAAGTTTTACGATCTTTTGATTGGAATAGAAACCAAGATAATTGGAGAACTTTGGAAAAAACTATTGAATATTCTAGTGACAGGTGGTGCTGGATTTATTGGAGGGTACTTGGTTGATTTTTTGCTAAATAATCACAAGGTGACCATCTATGATAATTTATCAAATAGTTCTAAAAGCACTCTAAATTTATTAATCAAGAAGGGAGCTCAGTTTGTCAAAGGAGATATTTTAGATTATGACATGTTGGCTGAATCCTCCAAAGGGTTTGATCTGGTAATACACTTGGCTGCAAAGTTAGATGTTACAGAATCTACCTTGTATCCAGAGAAAGTAGTAAACATCAACGTTAATGGGACAATTAACGTATTGAAGAGTTGCATAAAAAATAATATAAAAAAAATAATTTTTGCATCATCTGCAGCAGTTTATGGAGATTCTAACATTGCTGTTACTGAGGATATAGAAACCAAGCCAATATCCCCATATGGTACAAGTAAGATGCTAGCAGAAAAAGAAATTAAAAAAATGGCAAAAAATAATCTAGACTATATCAATTTAAGATTATTCAACACATATGGAAAAAGACAAAATAGACAATATGTAGGTGTAATCTCAAACTTTGCTGAAAACATATCAAAAGATAATCCACTTGTAATTTATGGAGATGGCAAACAGACAAGAGATTTCATATCAATTAATGATGTCATAGATGCATTTGATTGTGTAGTAAAAACAAATTCAAGTGGAACATACAACATTGCAAGTGGAAAATCAATTTCAATAAAAGAACTAGCTAAAATATTTCTTGATATATCTGGAAAAAAAATAGAGATAAAATACAAACCTGCAAAGAAAGAAGACATAAAATACAGCCAAGCAGATATAACTTTGGCAAAAAAAGAATTAGGGTTTAATCCAAAAGTAAATCTAAAAGATGGGTTATCAGATTTAATTTCTATCTCGGATTAAATTTGCCATTGAAAACAATATGATCGATGTTACTGCAAGAATTGCACCAAGTAAAAATAATACAATTGAAGCTAACAACGAACCATAAAATACTGTCTGATCATTAAGATATGTCTCCAAAAATATTCCACCAATTACAATACCTGCAATAATTAGAGCAATTCCAGGTATTCCATAAAATTTGATTGGATGTTTTATTGATACATACTTTAGAGTATTCATTAAAACAGATACACCATGAGATACTAAATGTTCTTTAGAAGTATCACCCTCATACGATACAGTTATTGGAACCTCAGCTACTGATAATCCCTTGTTTGATATTTTTAGTAAAATTTCAGTAGATACTGCCATTCCTTGTTCGGTTGGATGTATTGCATCAATAGCATCTTTTGAATATGCTCTAAATCCCGACTGAGAATCAGTTACTTTGAAATCTGTTCCATAATTTGAGGCAGATGTTATAATTTTGATTCCAGTCTTTCTATACCCAGGTGACTTTGTGCTATCATCTAAAAACCTAGAACCAATTACAACATCTACATTGTTTTTAGTTATTGCATCTAGTAGCAATGGAATATGGTCAGGGTTGTGTTGTCCATCCCCATCCAATGTAATCATAATTTCAGCATTGTTGTTTTGTGCATACTCAAACAGCGAGATAATGGCTGCACCATATCCTTGGTTTGTTTTATGAGAAATTACTATAGCTCCTGCCTTTTTTGCAATATTTGCAGTATTATCTGTCGAGCCATCATCACACACTAAAACAGAGTCAACATGGTTCCGTGCTGACTTCACTAAATTTTCAATGTGTGATTCTTCATTATATGCAGGAATGCAAACAAGTCTCAATGTGATCTTTTGGGATTATAAGATATGTAAATAGTTAGTTTTAGAGTTTTAGTTGGGATCTTTCACCTAATAAAAACTGATGTTTCTTTGGTACATCTGAATCCTCAATCTCAGAACTATGTGCTATAATGCTGCAAGAAAAATCCACCTTTGCATTAACCATACAGTCTGCCATGACAATAGAATCCTGAATTTCGCATCTTTGAAGTTTGCAATTGTCTCCAATTGATACGTATGGTCCAATTCTTACCGCAGGTCCTATCTTACAATTTTTACCAATAATTACGGGGCCTGTAACAAATGAATCTCTAGATATTTCAGTTCCTTTTCCAATTATGATATTGTCTTTAATTTCTACATCTTTATCAATTAGGAATTGGTTTTCAGTACCAATTGAATCAAGTACTAGCTTATTTGCATGAATAATATCCTCAGGAGTTCCCGTATCTTTCCACCAACCAGTAACTGTATCGTATTCAATTTTGTTTCCATGATTCATTAGCATGTCTAGTGCATCAGTAATTTCTAGCTCTCCTCTCCATGATGGCTTTAGGTTATCAATTATGTCAAATATTTTTGGAGTAAGAAAGTATATTCCAATTACAGCCAAGTTTGATGGAGGATTTTTTGGCTTTTCTATGATTTTTTTTATTTTACCAGGATTATCTTTGTCAAGTTCTGCAATACCAAATCTTTGTGGTTCATTAACTTCACAAAGTAAAATCATTGCATCTGAATCTGAGATTTGAAACTTTTTTGTATAGTCTATTAGATTTTTTCTTAGAACATTATCACCCAAATATATGATAAATCTATCATTACCAATGAAATCTTTGCATAATCTTATTGCATGGGAGATTCCTTTTGGCGCATCTTGATAAATATAAGTAATTTTGACGCCAAACTTTTCTCCGGTTCCATAATACTCTTTTACTTTTTCAGGATATACATCTCCAACAATAATTCCAATCTCTGTTACTCCTGCAGTCTTTAGATCCTCTAGTGCATATTGAGACATTGGTTTATTGGCAATTGGGAGTAGTTGTTTTGGTCCTGTATGTGTTAGTGGCCGTAGTCTTGTACCGTGACCACCATGAAGAATAATTCCCTTCAATTCTTACCGTCTCAGTTCATTCCAATATAAAACTGATCATAATTCAGACAAAAATAATTCAACGCTTTGTTGTATTGTTTGAGGTTTTTCATTTAAAATTTCAGTTGCAAATGATACATCAAGGGAGGAGTCTTTTGGTCTTTGTGCCTTCCAGTTCATCTCATTTATTTTAGTTGGAATTAGTGATTTTTTGTCAAGTCTTAGCTTGTTAGATATTAATTCGGCTAGATCGTATCTTGAAATTCTAGTTGCACCAGCTAGATGAATTATTCCTGTAATCTGTCTAAGTGCGACTTCAATTAACATCTTTGAAAGGTTTGGAACATAAGTTGGTGATGTGAACTGGTCAACAAGGACAGAAATTTCTTTTTTTGATTCCAAGTTTTCTTTAATCCATAGTAAGAAGCTTTTCTTTTTGTGATGAATTCCAAAAGGAGTACTGGTTCTTACAATACACCAACTTGATGCCATATTGTTCAGTACAGTTTCACCTGCTAATTTTGATTTTCCATAAAACCCCAACGGGTTTGTAACATCATCTTCTTTTTTCATTCCATTTATTCCATCAAAGACATAGTCAGTTGATACATATACAAAAAATACATGTTGTTTTGCAGCTTGTTTTGCAATAGTTTCAGTGGCATTTACATTTAAAAGAGTAGCTAGTTCTTTTTTGGTCTCACAGAGATCAACGTTTGTCATGGCAGCTAAGTGAATTACCCTATCAGGTTTTGTTTCTTGTAGTGTTTGTATAATTTTTTTTTGGTCTGTGAGATCAAGTTGTAGAGGAATTCCATGAATTGGTTTTTCATCATGGTAACAAGAATATACTTTATGGTTTTGTTCTGTAAGATCCTTTACTATTTGTGAACCTACTAAACCCGCAGAACCAGTTACCAGAAACTTCATTTCCAGGATAGAGTCCAAGGTTGTGGATGTAAAGTATTTTCATTAATTAATGGCTCCCACCATTCTTTGTTTTGCACATACCATTGTACAGTATCTTCTAATGCTTTATCAAATTCAAACTTTGGATTCCAACTAACTTCATTTTGAATTTTTGAACAGTCAACGGAATATCGTTTGTCATGTCCTGGTCTGTCCCCGACAAACTCTATCATGTCATGTGATTTTTCCAAAATATCCAGTATTTTCTCGACTATGGTTTTGTTTGTGATTTCCTCATATGCGGTAATATTGTATACTTGACCTGGTTTTCCTTTTGAGATTAGTAACTCTATTGCCTGTACATGATCATTTACATAGATCCAGCTTCGAATCTGTGTTCCGTCACCATACAGTGGGACTTTGAGGTTTCGTATTGAACGGATAATTGTCTTTGGGATTAGTTTTTCAGGGAACTGATATGGTCCAAAGTTATTTGTACACCTTGTTGTGATGCAGTTTATTCCATATGTCCGATAATATGATGTAACGAGATGATCAGCAGCAGCTTTGGTAGCAGCATATGGATTACTAGGATTTATCTGAGAATCTTCATTAAATGATGATTTTCCTTGTGCATCACCATAAATCTCATCAGTAGAGACATGGATGAATTGTTTATCATATTTTCTCACAGCCTCTAAAATAGAGTAAGTTCCAATAATATTTGTTTCAAGAAATGGTTTGGGGTTTGCAATACTTCTATCGACGTGTGACTCTGCTGCAAAATTTACTATCACATCTGAATCTTTAACTAGATCAGCAATTACATATTCATTTTTGATGTCATCTTTAAGGAATTTGTAGTTTGAATGATTTTCTATATTCCTTAGGTTCTCAAGATTAGACCCAATTGACAGTATATCAAGATTTGTGATTTTAGAATCCATGTTATTTTTTAGATGATTTCTGATAAATGCACTTCCAATAAATCCTGCTCCACCACAAACTAGAATTTGCATAATTTAGAACTCAGAATTTCTTATTTATCTCTAGTGTAAATAAACAAAATTATTATCTGCATTTTTCAAAGAAGGTAATTGAGAATCTTTTTCTTGTAAAATGGGTTTGTCAATTGGCCATGTTATGTTTATCTCAGGATCATTCCACATGATCCCCATTTCATCTTCTGGTGAATATTCATGAGTAACTTTGTAAAGTACGTCAGCCTCTTCACTTAAAACACAAAAACCATGTGCAAATCCCTCAGGTATGTAAAGTAATCTGTGATTTTCTTCAGAAAGAATTTCACCAACCCACTTTCCATACGTTGAGGAATCTTTACGTATGTCAACTGCAACATCAAAAATTTCTCCTCTTAGTGCGATTACCAGCTTATCTTGGGCTTTTGGATTTTTCTGGTAGTGTAAACCTCTTAAAACATTTTTCACTGAATGAGAGAAATTGTCTTGTACAAATCTTGTGTCGACTCCATTGGAGATAAAATTTGATTCTTTAAAGCTTTCTAGGAAGAAACCTCGGTCATCAGGAAATACTTTGGATTCTATAAGTATTACTTCAGATATATCTAATTTCTTAAAAGTAAATGGCATAAATTTTCAGAATCAAAATATGATAAATATGTTTTAATAATTTATTAATTTTTAAAAATACAGACTTATTTTCAAACAAATGTGCAAAAATTGTTAAAAAATCTTAATTCTCTAACAGGGGATTTTGAGAACAGTCAGTTAACACATAGTATAATTAGATTTTTCACAAATTTGCAGGTTGACATATTTTTGGTTAAGATTATTAGGATAGGTTCAACAATTTTAATTTTTGTTATAATAATAAGTATTTTTATGATCGTATTAAAAAAATTATTAATTGAACAAAACAGATAGAAATTATTAAAAACATGATATTAAAAATTAATGCGTCATAATGAAAATTGGAATTATCATAGATTATGGAAGTTTTGCTAATGCTACTAGTTTGAATTTGATAGCAAAAAAAGTATTTTTAGAAATAGGTAAAATTATGAATGAAAAAAAAGATTTTACAATTACTGCATTAAGATATGATGATATTGGAATAGGAGATGTTAATCAACACTATGATTGTATTTATATTCCAAACATGGGAGGATATAAATTTCCTTCAAAAGGCATAATGACTTCAAATAACATAGTGATTGGACTTGTTGGTATTGATGAAGTAGTTTTAGGGGATAAGGTATTTCGTACAAAAATAGATTGGGAAAGAAGCAAACCCATAATTGAAAATGAGATACCAAAATGGGAAGAAGGTTCAAAGAATATCAATGTGATCCATGTGGCAACACAGTCAGAAAAAGAACAGATGGTAAAATATTTGAAAATATCAGAAGGGAAAATCAAAATTATTCCTCTTGGTGTAGATAAAGAAAAGTTTTTTCCAGTCAAAGATAAAAAAAACGCTAGAAGGAAAATATTAGGAAGATTTTTTTTAAAAGATGGACCATATTTTATTCATGTAAGCGAATCTAATTGGGCCAGAAAAAATGTTTTCCGAGTTTTAGATGCATATGAAAAAATCAGGAAAAAAGAAGGGATTAAAGAAAAATTAATCATTGTGGGACGAGTAGAACCAGAAGTTGTTAAACGTGCAGATGAAATCGATAATGTTAAAGTGCTAGGATTTGTAGATGAGAGAGACCTTGTTAGGTTAATACAAAATGCTGAGGCAATGATTTTTCCTTCATTACATGAGGGTTTTGGATTACCATCAGTAGAAGCTATAGCATGCGGAATTCCAGTAATTGCATCAAATGTATTTAGTTCACCTGAAGTTTTAGGCAAAGGTGCGGTTCTTGTTGATCCTTATAATGTCAACGATATTGCTGAAAAGATTGGAAAAATATCATTAGATAGTGATTTTAAGAAAAAAATGGCAAATGAAGCACTATTACAATCTGAAAAATATTCTTGGAGAAAAACTGGAGAAACAATTTTAGCATTAATAAAAAAATCATCAAATCAAAAATCAAATTTTAATTTTGAGTATGCATATGAATTAGCGGTTAGGAGAACATTGGCAACGTTATCAGAAATGATACCAGAATTACATGGTTTATCAAGATCAGAGTTTTTGGAATTTAACTATTCTACATTAATTAATTGGTGTATATATGTTGGAATAAATGATGATCGGATCAAAGATTTCATAGTACCTTACAAAAAATGGCTAGAAAAAAACAGAGGAGAACGTAATGAATAGTCAAAGAATCAACACATTTAGAAAACTAATCACATTGTCGACAAATGCAATTAAACAGTATGGATTCAGATATTTAATTACTACAGTATTATTAGAAATAAGACATAATGGGTTTGCAATATTCAAACCAGAACCAGAAACAAAAATAATTAATACATATTCTGAAGAAATATCTTACAAAATATGGTTACGAGAACATGAGTTAGGCAGTAAAAAAATACAAAAAATTCGGATAGAAGTTAATGAATTCAAAACATGTCCAAAAATAACCATCATCCTAAATGTAAAAGTAGATGAATGTGAAATGCTTTTGCAATCATTACAAAAACAATTGTATAAAAATTTTGAAATTATTATTAATTGTCAGAAATTAATTTATGACAAAGTTGTAAAATCCATTAAAGAGTTCAAAGGGATTGAAATCATAGAAAATAAAGAAAACTGTGATAAAATTAATGAATTAGTATCAAAGTGCTCAGGGGAATGGATATTATTGTTAAATAATGTTAAAACTTTGACCGAAGATGCATTATACCATATCATTGTAGAAATCAATTCCAATGAAAATATTGAATTAATTTATTCTGATGAAGATAGATGGTTAGAGACAAATCGTATTAATCCATTTTTTAAGCCTGATTGGTCACCAGATTTATTCCTAAGTCAAGATTACATTAGCAATTTCTTTGCAATATCAAAAAAAATATGGAAAGAAACAAAATTTGATGATTCATTACAATATACAAGATATTATGATTTTTTATTAAAAATAACAGATAAACCAAGAATGATTAAACATATTACAAAAATACTATACAGTATAGAAGAAAAACATGATAAAGTCAATCTTGAATCAAAGAATATATTAAAAAATACTTTGCAGCGGAGAAGAATTGAGGGAGAAGTATTAGATGGATTAATTCCCAGGACATTTAGAATAAAATATAAAATTAAAGGCAACCCCAAAATTTCAATTATAATTCCAACAAAAGATAATAAATTAATTCTTCAAAGATGTTTAGACTCACTAAGAACAAAAACAGATTACAAAAATTTCGAAGTGATCATCATAGACAATAACAGTGAAACAGAGGAAATGAAAAAATATCTAAATTCACTGTCACATAAAGTATTATCATACAAAGATTCATTCAATTTTTCAAAACTAAACAATCTAGGAAGAAAAAATGCGACTGGAGAATTTTTGCTTTTCTTAAATGATGATATCGCTGCTTTGAAATCAAATTGGTTAGAAAATATGATTGAGATTGGACAGCAAGAAGGAGTAGGGGTGGTAGGTGCAAAACTAGTTTTATCAGATAATAATATACAACATGCAGGTTGGGTATATCTTAAATCGGGTGCAGGAATACACCCATTTACAGATACTGATGCAGAAAGCGACAAATTTAATGGACAAATTAACGTAATACGTAACTATTCAGCAGTGACTGGGGCATGCCAATTAATTAAAACTGAGATTTATGACAAAGTTGGTGGATATGATGAAAATTTTGATCTTTACTATGGAGATTCAGATTTATGCATGAAAGTAATTGAGGCAGGATACAGAATTGTGTATACACCATATGCAAAATTATTGCATCAAGGCTCAACTAGCATTAAAAAACAGAGTAAAGTATTTTTTTCAACAGAGAATCATTTGGAATTTATCACAAAGTGGAAAAATGTAAAAAATGGAGACCCATTCTATAATCCAAATCTGAAGATAAACTATAGAATAAAAACGGAGTAGTAAGATGAATGAAATAACAGACATAGAAAAAAAATATTTAGAATTTTTAACAGATGTGTATGACAGAGTATTGTTAAGAGAGCCGGATAAAGAAGCAATTGACTACTGGATTCCCCTGTTAAAAAACAAAGATAAAACAATGGAGCAAATTGAGGAAGAAATCAAAAATTCAGATGAAGGTACTAACATTAGAAATTTTTCACATTATTCAGCTGAATTTTGGAATCATCTTTATTCTGTACAAAAATATATCAATAAATTATGTACAGATGATGAACATACTGACTTTATGGAAGATATGTTGAAAAGATTCAAAGATTATATTCCATTTGAAAAAGTTTTGATAGTTGGGTGTGGAAATGGATGGGTAGAAAGACGTCTTGCAGACATGAACATTGCAAAACATTTTGATGCATTTGATATTTCAGATGAATATTTAGAAGAAGCAAGATCTAAAAAAAATAATAGAAACATAAATTATTTTGTAGATGATATTAATGAATTAAATAATTTGCCAGATGTAAAATATGATGCAATATTCAACATAGCTATATTACATCATGCAGAAAAAATTGAAAATGCAGTAAAAAAATTATCAAATATGCTAAAACCGGATGGATTAATTTTTAATTATGAATACGTTGGACCTGCGCAAAATCAGTACTCAAATGAACATTTGAAAATTATGGAAGAAATCAATAATTTATTGCCAGAGAGATTGCAAAGTAAAAGTCCACTTAGACCCCCAATACAGAATTTCAGAGTTGAACCTACAGAGGCAATACATTCGGATTTAGTAAGACCAATTATTAGAAAATATTTTTACATTATATTTGAGCGAGAATTTAATGGAGGAATAGCATACCAAATACTTTGGAATAATATTTCAGCATTCAAAGATGAATTAGATATGAAAGCAGAAAAAGAATTGGAAAAATTGTTAAAAATGGATTTAGACTATACAAAAGCTAAAAAAGTTCCCACATTATTTTGGTATAGTGTAGGGATGTCAAAATTTAATTCATAGTGAAAAAATGCAAGACTATGTCAGATAATGATGAAATAAAATTACATTTTAGACAGATATTAGGAAGGGAATTACCAAATGATGTAGAGAAACATTTTATGGATTTAATAAAAAAAGGAATTTCATTAAATACAATAAAAGAATCCATAACCAGTTCGCCAGAAGCTTTGCATTTAAAAACAAAAAAATACATGAATAATTATCCTAAATTTACAAGTAAATTTTCCGAAAAAGAAATTCAAACAAAAATACAGACTGTTAAACATCCTTATCATACATTTGTTGTTGGAAATACATCAAATCTGAACTCAAGAACAACAGCAGGATACCAAATGTGGGCAGCTCAAGCAATTCCATTGGATCTTTCTGGTAAGACTGTTTTAGATATTGGTGCAGCTGATGGATTTTATAGTTTTATGTGTGAATTTAGAGGGGCAAAAAAAGTTGTAGCAGTGGATATTATTGAATTTGAGGGTTTTAAAATATGGAAAGAGATTCTAAATTCAAAGGTAGAACATCATATTCTACTGATTGAGGAACTAAACAAATTAGGAGAATCATTTGATTATGTAATTTGTTTTGGAGTGTATTATCACTTACCTGACGTAGTAAAAGCAATTCAGAGAATTTGTGAAAAAACTACAATAGATGCATTTCTTGCAGGACATATTATTGATAATAAAGAACCAATAATGTGTTATTACGACAAATATGAAATGCATCCAGAGGATGCCAGTAATTGGTGGGTAGCATCAGAATCATGTTTAAATCAAATAGCAAAAAGAGTAGGATTTTCAAAAGCAGAATTGGTTAACAAAATAGTATTTGATAATTCATTTCAATCAAGTGAGATAAAAAATAGTATTAGAACAGTAAAAAATGTAGGTACTTTCAAATTTTCAAAATAAGTATATTACATATTTCATACTAGTTTATAATATAACAAATAATTGATAGTAAAACATGACGATTCGTGAACTTTGGAGGAAAAGAACATTAATTTCAAATTTTGCAATAACAGATCTAAGAATTAGATATAGAAATTCAATTATTGGGTTTTTTTGGACTTTTCTAGAACCGCTTTTAATGCTTACAGTATTATATTTTGTTTTTACAAATATTTTTGAAACCAACATAGAGAATTTTCCTTTATACATTTTATTAGGAATTATCATGTATAACATGTTTTCAAAAGGAACAATCTTCGGACTCAACAGCATGATAGCAAGAAGCACCGTTTTAACACATATTTATTTTCCAAGAGAAATTCCAGCAATTAGTGGTTCAATTACATCATTTATCATGACTGTCTTTGAATTGATAATTTTTGGAATATTTATGATGATATTCCAATTCATTCCAACAGAAACTATACTGGTACTACCTTTGATCATTGCATTAGAGTTTATTCTAATTGTAGGATTATCATTACCATTATCATTATTTAGCATACGTTATAGAGACATACAATTCATCTGGACAATATTAATTCAGATTGGATTTTTCTTGACACCAATTTTCTATAAATCAGATATACTACCGGAATTCTTACAAGAAATTCTATCATATTCTCCTATTTTTCAAATAGTAAACATGGCACATGATGTAACATTGTATAACACATTACCAGAAATTGAATCGGTATTAAAAACAGTTATAGTAACAGGAATTATTTTTGGAATAGGTTATGGTATATTTAAAAAATATCAGGCAAAAATTATTGAGGAATTGTAAATGTCAGGAATTGCAGTAAATGTAGAGAATCTAAGTAAAAAATTTCGTGTTTTTCATGAAAGAAGAGATTCTATTTTTGAATCAATTATAGGTAGTGTAAGTAGAAAAAAGTTTTATGAGTACCTAAATGTTCTTGATGATGTAACTTTTTCAGTAAACAAAGGTGAAATGTTTGGAATTATTGGTAAGAATGGTGCCGGTAAATCCACATTATTAAAATTAATTTCAGGAATTTTTGAATCAGACAAGGGGAAAATTGTAGTAAATGGAAAGCTTATTCCTTTGTTAAGTTTGGGTTTAGGTTTCCAAGTAGATTTAACAGCTAGAACGAATGTAATACAATATGGATTATTATTAGGATTTGAAAAAAAACAGATTTTAGATAAAATTGATAAAATTATGCAATTTGCAGAACTAGAAAAATTTGCAGATACAAAATTAAAGAATTTTTCAGCAGGAATGTATGCCAGACTAGCATTTTCTACAGCAATGCAGGTTGAACCAGATATTCTGATTATTGATGAAGCACTATCAGCAGGAGATGTTAGTTTTCAACAAAAAGCATTTGATGCAATCAATGCATTCAAAGCTAATGGAAAAACAGTCATTGTAGTTACTCATGATATGAATCCGGTAAGGCAAATGTGCGATAGAGCAATATTTCTAAACAATGGAAAAATTGAAGATATTGGAGAACCTGAAAAGGTAGTTAATTCATATCTAAATCATTTCCATCAACAGTAATTAATAAATTAAAATATCTAGAAGTAAGATGAAAATTCTTTTCATAACACAGTTTCTATCTACTACGAAAGGTGGTGGAGAATATCTGTTTAGCATTATGGCAAATGAACTTGCAAAAAAAGGACACAGAATTTGGATAATTACGCATAAAATTGAGGGGGAAAACTATAAAAATTTACATAAAAACATCACAATACATTTTGCGTCGTCAATCAAATATGAAGGAGGTCTTCCACCATCAATTAAAGAAAATATCAGTTTTGTTTTTGAAGCATTTAGATATGGTAAAAAATTAATCAAAATCCAGAAAATTGATATTATTCATTCAAATAATTTTACACCAGCATTAGCATCTTCTTGGATTAGTTACTTTACAAAATGTCCTCATGTAACTGCATTATGGGATGTTTTCTCATTATGTGGAAAAAACTATTGGAAAAAATGGGCAAAACAAAAAAATGTTTCAAGAGTATATGCAATTTTAGGAAGTAGATTTGAAAAGATGATTCTTTCATTACGTCATGATGCAATACATACAATCAGCAATACATCACGAAATGATCTATTAGAGTTCGGTGCAAAAAAACCAATACATATAATTTCACCAACCATAGAAAATAATAAATTTACAGAAAATAAAGTAAATCAATTACAGTTTATCTATATTGGTAGATTAGTATTTTACAAAAATGTAGAAACAATAATTCGGTGTATTAAAACTGTAAAAAAACAATTTCCAAGGATAAAGCTAATCATTATTGGAGGTGGGCCACAGAAACAAGAATTGGAATCATTAGTATTGGAATTAAAATTAGAAAACAATGTAATATTCAAAGGATTTACAACTGAAAAAGAGAAAAATGATTTATTGTCATCATCAGCTGCAATGCTATTTCCAAGTATGTGTGAAGGATTTGGTTTAGTTATTCTAGAAGCATTTTTGTCATCAAAACCAGTATTTGTTGCAGATAAAAATCCATTACCAGAAATTATAGAGAATAATATAGATGGCTATGTAATTGAAGCAAAAAATGAAAATTTGTGGGCGCAGAAAATTATTGAATTTATGAAAAAACCGGAATTGTCAAAACAGATGGGAGAAAAAGGAATGAAAAAAGCAAAAAATCACTATACGGTAGAAAAAATGATAGAAGGAATTGAAAAAATGTATTGCAGTATTATAAAATAATTATTTTTGATGGTACCATTCCAATGTTTGTTTTAATCCATCTTCTAAGGAAATTTTTGGTTTCCAACCAAGTTTTTTTAAAGAAGAATTATCACAAATTAATGTCTTGATATCATTTTTACGAATAAAATTTGTTTGTTGTTGAACTTTTATTTTTTTATCAGACAATCGTTTAATGATTTTAAAGATTTGTTCTATACTAGTACCAATTCCTGTTCCAACATTATATACATTAAATCCATTTGATTTTTTTAAAATAATATTGATTGCTGAAATTGCGTCAGACACATAAAGAAAATCACGCTTAGATTTAATGTTTCCAAGATTTATAATATTTTTTTCTAATTGGGACATTATACGAGAAGTAACAAGATGTCGTGAGCTGTATGGACCGTAAACTGAAAACAAACGAGCTATAGAGATATCTAATCCATATGATTTAGCATATGATTCACAAAGAACTTCTCCTGCCAATTTACTTGCCGCATAAATTGATTGAGGGTGAGTAGGATCAGATTCACTGATAGAATTATGAATAGGATGTCCATATACATGTGAAGTACTCAAATAAACAAATTTACAGTTTTTTACTCTGGAAATTTCTAATAATTTTTGAGTAACATCAACGTTAATTTTAAAACATTGTACTGGATTGTTTTGACACCATAATACATCTGTAGCTGCAGCCATATGAATTATAGATGAAAATTGTTTTGGCAGGTCATTGTTTGAAAGATTTAAGAGATTTTTCTTTTTAGGGAAATAACGAGGTTTTTTATTATCTAATGTTTTGTTTATGCCAAATATATCATATTCTGATAAAAATTGTTCAACTAAATGTTTACCAAGAAATCCATTAGACCCAGTTACAAAAATAGATTTTCTAGTTTTTTTAGATTTCATAAGATCAAGGCTATCGCTTAACTTTTAAAAGATTGTGAAATAGAATTTTTGGTGATTTGTAATTAAAACTGCTTTAATAACAGGTGTTTCGGGTCAAGATGGTTCCTATCTAGCACAACTTTTGTTGAAAAAAAAATATAAAGTGTATGGCACATACAGAAGATCTTCTACGCCTAACTTTTGGAGACTACAACACCTAGATATTTTAAATGATGTTAAATTAATTTCTGCAGATACATTAGATTCAGCATCAATGGGAGAAGTATTACGTAAATCAAATCCAGATGAAGTATATCATTTAGCAGCTCAAAGTTTTGTAGCTGCATCTTTTGATCAGCCATTGTATACTAGTGATGTAACAGGTTTTGGTACATTAAGAATTCTTGATGAAATTAAAAAATTTAATTCAAAAATTAAATTCTATCAAGCTTCTTCATCAGAAATGTATGGAAATGAAAGAACTTCTATAAAAAATGAAAATTCACCATTTCATCCAACAAGTCCATATGCAATATCCAAATTGTACGCACATTGGATAACAAAAATGTACAGAGAAGCTTACAGCATGTTTGCAGTAAGTGGAATTTTATTTAATCATGAATCACCGTTGAGAGGATTAGAGTTTGTAACAAGAAAAATTTCAAATGGGGTAGCAAAAATTTCTTTAGGACTAGAAAAAGATCTGAAAATCGGAAATGCGGATGCTCTAAGAGATTGGGGATATGCACCAGAATATGTTGAAGGAATGTGGATGATGTTACAACAAAAAAAATCTGATGATTATTTATTGGCAACAAATGAAAGTCATTCAGTAAGAGAACTAGTTGAAATTGCTTGTGATGTCGCAGGAATACTGCAATCAAAAATAATTTCCTCAAAGAAAAATTATCGGTCATTGGATGTTAATATGTTGCAAGGGGATTATTCAAAAGCTAAAAAAAATCTCAAGTGGAAGCCAAAGACCAAATTTAAAAAATTAATAAAAATTATGGTAGAAGAGGATATTCAACGTTGGCAAAAATGGTTAAAGGGAGAACAATTTCCATGGGATGCAGCAACTGTTAACAATAATCTCTAAAATGAAAGTAAATTGGATACTATAAAAAATAAAATCAGAAATCTAAAAAGATTAGCCTTTACAAATAGTGTTGCACGTAAAACTTTGGCTAAAAAGGAAGTACAATCCATAATTCGCCAAAGAAAAAAAATAGGTAATGATGTTGATCACTATAGTGATAAGTATTGGAATAATTTAGATTTAGTTCAAAAGTATATTTGTAAAAATTCTACAGACGATGATAGGATAATATGGCAAATTGATGCTTTGAATAGATTTAAAGACAAAATTCCTTTTTCAGAATGTTTGGTAATTGGTTGTGGAAATGGATGGGTAGAAAGACAGCTCTATGATTTAGGAATAGGGAAGCATTTTGACGCATTTGATATTTCAGAGAAATATTTAGAAACTGCAGAAAAAGAAAAAGAAGGAAGAAACATTACATATTTTATAGATGACATAAATAACTTGGAAAAATTACATAAAAACAAGTATGATGCTGTTTTTAATGTAGGAGTATTACATCATACTTTTAGAATGACCAAAGCATTATGGCAAATATTGCAATCATTAAAACTAGATGGATTATTGTTTAACTATGAATACGTTGGACCTGCACAAAATCAGTATTCAGATGAACATTTGAAAATTATGCAGAGAATTAATGAATCATTACCAGAGAGATTTAGAACAAAGTATGATCTTAGACCGCCTAAAGAAGCATTTGCTCTAGGAGATCCTTCAGAAGCAGTGAATGCAGATTTGGTAAAACCAACTATAGAAAGATTCTTCGATATTGCATATCAACGAAATCTGAATGGTGGAATTGCATATCAGATACTGTGGAATAACATAGATGAATTTAATAAAAATGATGAACTTTCTGCAAAAACATTGAAATATTTAATAAAAAAAGACGAAGAATTAACTGATGGAAAAAAAATTCCAGTTTTATTTTGGTACAGTGTATGTAAACCAAAAAGAAAAGAAAGTATAAGGAATTTTGATTTATTACCTAGTAAGTGATTTGAATATTAACAACTCATCCTAAAACCCTCTAATACATCATGATTGATGCAATGTTAACAAATGCAAGATAGTTCTCTGCTATTCTTTCATACCTGATTCTGGTCCTGTGTAATCCATTTTTCAACCATGCAAAGAATCTCTCCACGACATACCTTGTTTTGTTGTAATTGTCTTGATTGTTTGTTTGATTGTTTCTTGTCTTGAAATTTCTGTGTGGAATGCAATCTACAATATTTCTGCTTTTCAAATATTCCCTGATTGTTTTGGAATCGTAACCCTTGTCGGCATAAACTGATACGATTTGCTCAATGGCATCATCATCCAAATGATCAGATATGTTCTACACGACATCAATCAGCCTGGTGGAATCATGCTCGTTTGTAGAACCAATTACAATTGAGATCGGTAATCCGTTTTGTTCTGCTGCAACGTGTATTTTCGTGCCTGTGATTCTCTTGAAACCGTCGTATCCAATCACATCTCCTCTTTTTTCGATGGAATTGATGAGGAATCAACTGATATCTTTTGTAGATTCATCTTGCCTGCTTAGTGGGCAAATTTGATTGCACATGACAGAATATCTTTCCAGATTCCTTTTTGCTGCCATCTCTACAATCGCAAATGAGCAGTTGATTTGGAACCGTCCTTTCTGGCATTTCATCCCACCTGCATCCAGTTACCAGGACAAATATGATTCCGTTGATGGTTTTTCTGTCATTGCATCTTGGACGTCCTATTCTGGCAGGTTCTGGTAGATGCTGTTCCACCATGCTCCATTGTTTATCTGTTAGTTCCGTAAATTTCATGGATTGATTTGTGATGGAATGATAATTAGATCAGAAAGATCGTCAATTGTTCACTAAATGATCAGTTTTAGGATGAATTGTAAATACATATTTTAAAAAATAGGATATAATACTAAGATACAAAATGAACATTCATGAATGATGAAGAGGTAAAAATTAGAATAAATTTGTTATATAAAAAATACTTAAGACGAGATATCGATGAAAAATCATTAGATTATTTATTTAAGTCTATTAAAAAAAATCAAATATCTTTGGAAGGAATTAAAGGAATGATTTTAAATTCACCAGAGTGTGATTTAGTAAATCCATATGCCAGATTAATTAAAGAAGAGGAACGTAATAGAATTAAAGGATTTTTTGATGAGTATTTAGAATTTGAAGAAAGCAACAAAACAGGTTCATCCATAAACAGATCAAATAGTAGATTTGAAGCTATAATAAAACATAATATTAAAAAAATTGAAAATAATTCAGTGTTAGACATTGCAAGTCATGACAGTGAATGGAGTTTTGCAGCTATAAAAAACGGAGCAAAATATGTTTTAGGAATTGAAGGAAAACAACATCTTGTTAATAATGCATATTCAATTTTCCAAAAATACAATATTCCAAAAGAACAATATGAATTCATTTGTGGAGACATACATGATGAAATTAAAAGGTTAAAACCAAAGCAATTTGATACAGTTTTTTTGCTAGGTTTTTTTTATCATACAGTTCATCATAGTTATTTATTATTTGAAATTAAACGACTAAAACCAAAATTTTTGATTATTGATGGTTTCATAAGTAGTTCAGAGAAACCAATTATAAAATTACGAGTAGATAATGAATCGGATGCAATTGGGAAACATCCTGAAAAAATTGTAGGATATTCTTCGATCCATACAATGGATTTAATGTTAAAACATTACGGATTTGAGTATGAGATTTATGATTGGCACAATAATACCGAGAGGAATTGGAATCATTTAAGCGATTACTACAAAAAAGAACGAATTACAATAATTGCAAAGTTGATTGATAATCTATGAATTTATTTAAAAAAAAAGAGAAATTTATATATTTTTTACATATTCCCAAAACTGCAGGTACATCATTCATTGCATTAATAGATAATTATTTTGATCATGATAAAATATTTCCAGAGCAAATTTGGCATAAAATTCTTAATCAGTCAACCAATCAAAAAAATTTTGATCTAATAAGAGGACATTTTGGATATTCAATAAAAGCAATTACAACAAAAAAACCAATTTACATCACAATGCTACGTAATCCAATTGAAAGAACCATATCATTTTTTGATCATATGAGATTAGAGCCAAAAAGAAATAATTGGGTTTCTGAAGAATTTGTAAATAATATAAAAAATTTTCAAGATATAATCCAAGACAATCAAAAAAGGAAAGTATTTTCAAATAATCAAACACGGTATCTAGGACAGGATTTAGAGATAGAAAAATTGTTAAAACAAGATGATTTTGAGAAGTTTCGTTTAGAAGAATATCAGGAATTTATTGAATATGATAAATCTAAAAAAAAGTGTTTGAATGATGCAAAAAAAAGACTGAGTGATTTTATATTTTTTGGTGTATTAGAAAGATTTGAAGAATCCATACAATTGTTATTTTATACATTTGCTTGGAAACCAAACGACAATATTAGAAAATTAATGATAGCGCCAAAAAAACACTACGTTACCGAAGATATTAAAAAAGAGATAGAAAAAATGAATGATTTAGATATTCAGCTATATGAATATGCCCAAAATATTTTTGATAAAAAATACAATGAAATGATTGAGGATCTAAAAAACAGATATCCAAATAATACTAAAAATGAAAAAATCAGTATTTATAAATTATTAAACAAACATTATGAAGATAATTATTATAATGAAAAACAAGTTTCAGGAAAAATTGATTATAACTTTTCACAAAAATTATTTGGATCTGGATGGTATTATAGAGAGGCCACATCAGAAAATAATAAATTCTTCAGATGGACAGGTCCAGGTATAGAATCTGAGATTGATTTAGTTTTACCAAAAAAAGACCACTTGAAAATAGAATTTAGAGTAATAGGATATGGATCAATAGAAATTCTAAACAGCATACAATTAATTATTAATGACGAAAAAATTGAACTAAACAAAGAAGAAACATTAGAAAAAAATCCTATTTTTGTTGGACTTTACCCAATAATATTCAAGGGTAAAATACAGAACATTGTTATAGAGAAACAGAAGATATTTTCGAAATTAATTTTTTGTGTAAATAATATTCAAGAAACAGAGACTTTTAGTTATACATACACCAAAAAAAAAAGGAATCTTGGAATTGCAATAGATAGAATAAAAATAGAGTGATTAAGGAAAAATTAGTGTTAATAAAAAATATTCTAATAGACCATGTAGAAATCATACTACAAACAACAAGTTATTCTGTGTGATTCTGTGACAATTGTATGCAATGACACGATATATCAATTCCCGATTCTAAGTCACTATCGTTCTTGAGCTGACACAATCCCCAAACATTCTCTTGATTACTAAAAATATTGTCTCTGTCTTGTTTCTTTGATGGTATATGATACCATCATATCCATTTCTTTTGAGTGCCTTTCTGTGGTACTCTTTGGTCTTGTACACTGTAACGCACTATATCTTGGTGGAATAATGCTTGCAATCCCAAGATTCTCTGCAACAACATGATTACTCTCAGAATCACATCCCTTGTCTGCTACTACAGTACTGATAGAAATGATTTGGTTTTTCTATTTAGCAATGATGTAAAATCCACACTCTTATGTTTCTGACGGTGCCGTATCTTTATACAACACACTATCTGGTGTTTCATGTCGGCTGCAATTGACATCTTGACAAACTTTCTTCTCAATCTGGCACGTTTGGTGTAATAGTATGATGATTGATTGTAGCCAAATCCTGTTGCATCAATTCCAACTAGTATCAATCTTACTTTGATATACAATATGAATTAGGAAAGTATTCTGTGCAGCATTGTAGATTCTAGTCTAATAGATGCTTTCTGCAGTGTGGTGTAGTGAGGTAATCTAGACAATCCAAGGTATCGTTGTATACCAGTACATTCATGTAGAAAATCTGAGAATCTACGGTAACTCTTGTTCTCATGTTGACGCAGAACAAGTAAGACTAGGTGCTGCCATACCGTGTACATGTGGTTGGAACATTTGTGTAGATATGGTGGTATTCTGGCATTTTTGATGATGTTAAGCAGAATACGAATCATTCTAGAATGTTTCATGAGATGAGAAATGGATCTGGTGATGTTATCTGATCTACAATACAGTCAAAATCTGATGGTTTCTACACGGCCATTCCGATAGACAAAAACATCATGGGAAATAAAATTGTCAAGTAAGATTTATGCATTTATTGTAAAGAAAAAAATGTCAATATAAAATTAAATTTTAAAATAATTTAATTTGTATTGTCTCTGGTAGTAGCTAAAATTCCAAACAAATTGTTAACTTTAATATGCTCTATGCAAAAAAAATTATTCTATAGACGATATTTGATAAATTCTATGGATTTAACTGTTGAAGGATCAATTTTATTTTTTACTGCCAGATATAATGAGGCATAATCTAAAAGATAAATCATAGATATTAATTTAGAAATTATATTTCCTTTTACAGAAGTTATTTCTTTATATTTAATATTATTTTCATGAAAATATTCTTTGATTATACTCCATCGTTCTTTTGTCTTGAAATAATCATCTGTACCCTGAAGTAAAATTGGCTGTATAGACCTATCATGTTCCCAAGCAACTATGCCATTGTGAGAAGATTCTATAACATCTTCAATAATAACATGAATCTTTGAATTTTCTTGTAGTGAATTTTTAAATCGTATAGCAGTTGATTGTAATCCCCATGGATAGTAAATTAAAGGAATGCTATTGATCCATTCAGATAAATCAAGTGAAGTGTTAGTTTCTGTAAGATTATTGGAAGATATTTTTTTAGATAAATTTTCTAATTCGTGTATAGAATCATAAATATCATTTTTTTGGATAGAGAGTGTAGATCCTAATATTTTCAAAATGGAGTACAGATAGGTTGGAAATGAAGAACGTGGTGAATGTGTCATAGCTATTTTCTTGTAGTGTATCTTATTTTCAATACAAAATGATTCCATTTTTCCTCCAGAAGAAAATGCAAGAATGTGACAGTTTTCTTTGATTGCAGAATCAAGTACAGTTAAAGTTTCAACAGTGTTTCCAGAAATACTAGTAGTAACAACAAGGGTATTTTCGTTTGCAGTTTTTGGTAAAAGATATCCTTTTACAACATCAACATGAATGTTGGTTTTTGATAATATTGCAGAAATAAAATCTCCTAATGCCCCAGAACCTCCCATTCCAGCAAATACAATATGGTTAATATTCCCAAAATGAATTGACTCAAGGTTAGATTCATATGCATCTCTTGCAAGTTTAGGCCACATATCATAGATCTTGTACATTTCACTGGGATCATATTTTTTTAAATCTTCTAATTTCAATGATGTTTCTTTACAAATAAAGCGTATAAATTTACTAAATTCAAAATATTATTTTTAAATTTTTCATACGATCTTATATATACAATTAAAGATTTACGATTACCAGAATTTGTTCTCCTGAAGAGGTTATAAAGACATCTTTAGCTTTATTCTTTTCCGTAGTCATTTAATCTTAGATTATGTATGAAACACCAAACAAGGGTCAATTTATACTAACAAATTTTATGCATGTATGATAATTTAAAATTAGTATTGACAAAACAAGAAAACGCAGATTCGGGCACAAAATCACAGATAATTCCTGTAATTGTATTTGTGTTCTCAATTGGAATAGTATTGATTAGTTTCATATCAGTAGTATTTCCAGCTCTGATATTATCATCAGATACTGTAAAAATCCCAGGAATAGTTACAGTAACGCCTGATCTATTTGAGACAGGAGTCTGGTCTGGTGGAGTCATAATCACGAGTGTCATAATTTTCAGTATGGCATTACTCTATTACAAAAAAAAGATAAAACCATTATCAAGATTATTTGAAAAAATATTCGCATTTGAGATATCAAAAAAGGTTTCACTAATAATTATGATAATACTATTAGTGATTTACATCTCAGCTTCTGCAGGAGAGATATCAACTCAAGAAAACCTAGATGACTATGTCGAAGTAAAAAAAAGACTGGAAAATTGGTCAATTGATTCTATATCAGGCTTTGAGCCTCATGTAAGATTTTTCTTATTGTCATCATCAATGGTTCTGTTTGGCAGCTACAAGGTAATTCCCTTTCTTGCAAGCATCGCGCTATTAATTACAATATATCTAATTACAAAAACAATTACTCAGAAGAGATTTGCTGGAATTGTAGCTACTATAATTTTACTACAGAGCTCAATCTTTCTAGCATATGACACTACAGTATCTTACACAAACTTTTGGATATTGTTTTATCTTGTTTCACTGTATATGGTATACAGGCTCTGGCCCTTATCACCGGTATCATATCTACTATCCATACCATCAAAAGCACTAACTGCAGCATTTCTGCCAATGTCAATCTACTTTATCCTAAGAAGTCAAATCTCAAAAAAACAAAAAATGATTACTGCCGGAATTACTGCCGGAATCATTCTTGCAGGAGGAGTGGCAACTATTGGAGGTTTCTCTGCAACCCAAAACACAGAAGAAAAATTTGATGCAAAAGAGTTTCAGATGGGATTCACATCGTTTGCATATCAGCTAAGATTTGATGGTCTGGTAATACTATTTATGATACCACTAATGGTAGGATTATTCATTGCATCAAGAAAGGGGATTAAACATGGAGAATCAATGATGGTATTCATTTCAGGAATGTTGTTAATTGCTCCAATACTTACTGGCTTTACTACACAAACAAACCAGCCATATAGGTTTGTGCCGCTAGTAGTGTTCTTTGCAATAGGTGTTGGGGTATTATTATCTAAGAGACAGACCTAACAAAGGTCCATATTGATTTCAGAGTATCTCCAGGTACTACAGAATATCCATCATGAGCAAATCGTGCAAGAAGGATTGGTTTTCCATCTAAATTATCAAAAAGTATGGTGCTTGCAACCAATTCTTCTGAGTTAAAGGATTGGGATTGAACTCTTCTAATTATTTGGTATTCTTTTCCATCAATTGTAACAACTGAATCACTTCCGCGAGACACCTCAAAATCTAAAAACGATTTCAATGGCGATAAATTTAGATTAGTAAATTTTGTAGATTCCAGATATACTATTAACGTTCCATCAGAGTTTCTAATAGTACTCTGAACAAAGATGAAAATATCATTATCAGACCGGACCGGTGGATCACCAAAAGAATTACCTATGGGAAGTAACAAAAATAAAGCAAATGAAAAAAGGATAATTTTATTCATAAAGGTATTCCAAATTGGAAGATAATTAATTTGCTGGTTTAGATATTGTTTTTTCTGCTAATTCATGCACTGAAATCATTTTCACATATTTACCAATAATATTATTGCAGTACATATGCCCATTAAAGCAAACATATACTTTCTATATTTAGGATCACTTGTTCGCATAACATATGTTAGACTAAAAGGCATTTAAGAATTAATATAACACCAGAATCAGATTAGATATATTTTGAACCCTTTTGTTTCGTGGTAATATCAACAATTTCATCTATTGTAGATATGAAAATTTTCCCATCACCAAGTGAGCCAGTGTGTGAGACATCTGTTATTGTTGAAACTATTTCATCTACTTTAGAATCATCAACTACAATAATAAACGTCAAGACATCATTATATCGTTCAATATAACGCCCTAAACCAGGTTTGACATTTCTGCGTCCTTTACCACGACCCTTTCCAGAGGTTATAGTTAAACCACCAATTCCAGTCTTTTGTAAGGCATCTACAATGTCTTTTTCTTTAGATGGAAGTACTATAGACTCTATCTTTTTCATATAATTTTCTATGAGGATGATTTATAATAGTAATTTGAGAGAGAAATATGTCAAGGGATTTTGTATTTCATGGTAAGATTGAAATGCAAAAATTATGATAGAGTTTAGTGACAAGACAAACAACTTTTGTACAAAATAATGTTTTATCATTATACAGAGAATCAAAATAGAATAACCAATTGAGATGATCAAAGAAAAAAGTTAGGGAAGAGTTTGATAAAGTGATAGATTGTTCTCTAAAAATTTTATCCTACAAACACATCTAATTATCAAATGAATTCATAAACTAGGCTTTCATTATATTAGCAATACCAACAATCATGAGATTAATAGTATTAAGATTCTAAATTATAGAGCCGCTTCGCCTTTTGTGTTCTTTTGTATATCGATAAGCTCTTCTACGTTAGTTACAATTATTTTTCCAATGCCAGCATTTGCTTTGATTGCTTCTACAATCTTCTCAACATCAGCATCACTGGACAGAATCAAAAGGGTATTGT
>Ga0224508_10000815_pt1 | contig 29033 bp, 27 predicted proteins | sample SF_Jan12_sed_USG_4_FD_170157 | JGI IMG/M metagenome (GOLD analysis project Ga0224508, IMG submission 170157) | Sediment microbial communities from San Francisco Bay, California, United States - SF_Jan12_sed_USGS_21 | ecosystem: Environmental > Aquatic > Marine > Sediment | place: USA...
TGGCGATGACAGCGTCACGCTTTCCCCCTGGCATTTTCTCATGGCGGTCACCGACGGTCTCGCGGCGGCGCAGGGCATCATCTTCTTGATATTCCTTGTCGGCGGCGTCGTCGGCGTGCTCCGCAAGAGTGGTGCTATTGACGCCGCGTTGCACGGTGCCGTCGATAAACTCGGCAAAAGCCCATGGATGCTGATCGGCGGGTGTCTGCTGATCTTCAGTATCGGTTCTTTCACGATCGGCATGGGAGAAGAGTACGTGCCCCTCGTGCCCATCATCGTAACCATGAGTCTCGCCATGCGAATGGACGCAATAGTGGCGATGGGCATGGTGTGGGTTCCCTATGGTATTGGCTGGGGCTGCGCCGGAATCAACCCGTTTGGCGTACTGATTGCACAGGACATAGCCAATGTCCCATTGACGTCGGGCTGGGGGTTTCGACTGGCGATGATGTTTACATTTCTGGCCATCGCGTTTCATCACATCTATCGATATGCGATCCGCGTACAGAAGGATCCGTCCGCGAGCCTGGTTGCGCACGTCGACTACAGCCTGGATTTTCAGCCTCCGGCAGACCTGAAGTTGACGAATCGGCGCATCGCTGTTCTTGCAGTTTTTGTTTTGGGGCTGGCTGGCTTTGTCTACGGCGTGTCGGAGTTCCACTGGTACATCACTGAACTGAACGCCATTTTTCTTGGTGTCGGTATCCTGGCGGCGATCATTTGCGGGATGACCGCGGGAGAGACCAGCCGGACCTTCCTCGAAGGGGCGGCCATGATGACACCGGCCGCCCTGCTGGTTGGATTCGCCCGAACGATAGAAGTGGTCATGACGGATGGGCAGATCATCGATACGGTCGTCCATTCCATTGCCGGGCTGCTGCAGGGCTTGCCCGCTGAAGCATCGGCGCTGGGCATGCTCTGCGTGCAGACGATCTGCAATTTCTTCATTCCTTCCGGAAGCGGTCAGGCGTTCGTCACCATGCCGATCATGTCGCCACTGGCGACCTTGACCGATGTACCACAACAAACCGCGGTACTCGCCTACCAGTTCGGCGATGGTTTCACGAACATGATCGTGCCGACCAGCGCCCTGGTCATGGGCGCCCTGGCGCTTGGCAAAGTACCGTACGTAGCGTGGTTCAAATTTGTCGGGCCGTTGCTGTTGAAGATGTTTGCCCTGGCCGCCGTATTTCTCGTGTTATCGATGCACATCGGACCGATGGTGGGATTTTTCGCCTAGTCCCGACTAGTTGCGCCGATACCAGGCAACGTGATTCGAGTCCAACTCCGCGATCATGTCACCGCTCTCACAAAGGTAGTTCAGATGGGAGATCGCTTCACCCGTTGCCATGATGCGATTGTTGTCGTCGATCGTCGTCTTGTAGAGCGACGGGAACACGTCCACCACGCGCATCGGCTCGGTACAAATATCGAGTAGACTTGCCAGTCGATCTTCGTGCTCTGTCGCCAGCTCCTGAAGCCGATAATGTGCGCCCCTGAACGGTTTGCCGTGCGCGGGCAGCACGAGCACGTCGGCCGGCAATCGTTTTCCGAGTTTTTGCAACGACGCGAACCAGTCCTTCAGCGGATTGGCCAGCGGTTCCGTGGGCCATACACTGACGTTCGATGAGATTGTCGGCAGCAGCTGGTCCCCCGCGATCAGGACGTTGCGGTCTTCGTCATAAAGACAGGCATGTTCCGGCGAGTGTCCGCTGCCGATAATAACCTCCCATCGGGATCCGCCAAAGGACAGTACATCTCCGTCAGACATGCGTTTGTAGGCTTCGGGGAGCGGATGAACGAATTTGCCGAACATGCCGAATCTACTCTTGTACGTATCCAGTTGTTCGACCGAGAATCCTGCCGCCGCGTAGAAGCCGACGCCTTCTTCGGGGGCACTGCGACCCGTGTCGGCGACGAGAACGCGGCACAGCATGTACTCATCGCGAGTCATCCAGAGATCGACATCAAAATGATGCACGAGCCAGCCCGCACAGCCGACGTGATCCGGGTGCAGGTGAGTTGCTACAACGTGGCTGGCAGGGTCACCGCGCATCGCGTTGGCAAATGTGTGGTCCCAGACGGTCCTGCTTTTCTTCGTGTCGACACCGGTGTCGACGATGACCCAGCCGGAACGATCCCGAAGCAGCCAGAGGTTGATGTGCATCAGGGAAAAGGGCAACGGCATGCGCAGCCACACGATGTCGTCTGTGACGCGCATGGTCTCGCCCTCGACGGGCCTGGAATCGAATTCGTAGCGGATCTCATTCACGCTGCGATGTTCGCACGACTTCGTTCGGAATGCGCTATGCCGCTTTCTGATTTTCCTCGAGCAGATTTTGCAGGCCTTTTTCGACGTGTTCGCGCGCCTCGCGGACGGATTCTTCTTTTACGGGACCGTAGCCGCGAATATCGAGGTAACGCCGAATGAGGCTTGTGGCTTCCGCGATGTTATCGGCGCGCAGCACGGGCTGCAGTTCGTCGAGTAACTGTTCGAATTCGGCAATCAATGCGCTCTCCATACGCCGCTCAGCACTCTTGCCGAATAAGTCGAATGCCGTGCCTCGCAAACCGCGCATCCTTGCCAGTAGCCGGAACACGGGCAGGATCCAGGCGCCAAACTCTCTCTTGCGAGGCCGTCCGCGAGCGTCGACTCCGGTGTTCAGAACCGGTGGCGCCAGATGGAAGCGCAGTTTGGCCTTTTCGCCGAAGTCTTGCCGAATGGACTCGAGGAAGGCCTCGCGCGTGTGCAGTCGCGCGACCTCATACTCGTCCTTGTAGCTGAGCAACCTGAAGTAGCTCCTCGCGACGGCCTCCGCCAGTTTGTCGCCGCCGGATAGCTGCGATTCGGCCGCACGAATTTTCTCGACCAACGTGACATAGCGCTCGGCCAGACGCTCGTTCTGGTAGTCGACCAGAAAATCCCGGCGTCGGGCGATCATGGCATCGAGGTCTTCCGTAACCGGGTCCTCGCTCCCGGAAAGCAGTTCCTTTATCGCTCGTGGATTCGCCACGGCGATTCGTCCCCAGAAAAATGCTCGCTCGTTAGCCTCGATCTTGATGCCGTTCAGTTCGATGGCACGGAGCAGGGCCTTCAGCGAGACCGGAACGAGTCCCATTTGCCAGGCGCTGCCGAGCAACAACACGTTGGCGTAAATTGTGTCACCCATGAGTTTCTCTGCCAGCCGGTTGGCATCGATGGTGCCGAGATTGTCTTCACCGACGGCGGCGGCAATCGCGGCGACACGGTCGCTGCCACGAAGACTTGCATCGCGATGCCGGATGAAATCGCCGGTCAAAATTTCGGCCGTATTCACCAATGCGCGCGTGTGCTTATGCTGATAGGTGATCGACGCCTTGGGCGAGGAGCTTACGACCAGGTCACAACCGATCAGCGCGTCAGCACGCGCCGGTTCAATCCTTACCTGGTAAATATCGGCCGGCTCGCTGGCGATCCGGAGGTAACTCAGGACAGGCCCGAATTTCTGCGCAAAGCCCATGAAATCGAGTTCCGATGCACCCTTGCCTTCGAGGTGTGCGGCCATGGTGATCAGAGCGCCGACCGTTATGACGCCGGTACCGCCGACGCCCGTAACCAGCAGGTCATAGCAGGCATCGATCGCCGGAATCGAGGGGTGAGGCAACGCCGCCGCGAGTGTCTGATAGTCCGTATCCTCGGCGATGCTGGCCGTCTGGCGCGCGACATTCCCTTCCACGGTAACGAAGCTCGGGCAGAACCCGTTGAGGCAGGAGTAATCCTTGTTGCAGCTGTTCTGGTCGATCTGCCGCTTGCGCCCGAACGGTGTTTCTTTCGGCACGACGGACAGGCAGTTGGACTCTATCGAGCAGTCCCCGCAGCCCTCGCACACGAGGTCGTTGATGACGACAAACTTTTTCGGATCGACCATCTTGCCCCGTTTGCGGCGTCGCCGCTTTTCGGTGGCACAGGTTTGTGCGTAGATCAGTACCGTAACGCCCGGGATCTCACGCAGCTCGCGCTGAACGGCATCCATGTCCCTGCGATGAGAGATCGTGGTTCCGGACGGGAAGTCCGCTGAGTCGAACAGCTCAGGCTCGTCGGAAACCAACGCGATGCGCTGCACGCCTTCGGACCTTACGGAGTGCGCGATGGATTGTACCGAGACCGGCCCGTCGACGGGTTGACCTCCGGTCATCGCGACCGCGTCGTTGTACAGGATCTTGTACGTGATATTGGTGGCCGCAGCGACGGCCTGGCGAATTGCGAGGGAGCCCGAGTGGTAGAATGTGCCGTCGCCGAGGTTCTGGAAGACGTGTTGGCCACCGTTGAACATGGAACGTGGAATCCAGTTGACGCCTTCGCCGCCCATCTGGATCAGCCCGTCAGTATCGCGTTCCATCCAACTCGCCATGAAATGACACCCGATTCCCGCCAGGGCCCTGGAGCCTTCCGGAACCTTGGTCGAGGTGTTGTGGGGGCATCCAGAGCAGAAGTAGGGCATGCGTTTCGCACCGCCGATCTCGATCACGGTGCCACGCTGGCGTTGTAACTGTGCGGCCCGTTCCGTAAAGCGATTGCCGCCAAATAATCGGTCGAGGCGGCTCGCCACGATAGGCGCGAGCTGCACGGGTGACAGCTCGCCGACCCAGGGAACGAGTGGTTCGCCATTCTCGTCGGCCTTGCCGACCATGCGCTCCGGTTTGCGTCCCGGGTAATCGTAAAAATACTCTTTGAACTGGCTTTCGATAATGCCGCGTTTCTCTTCGACAACAAGCACTTCGCGTTTGCGCTGCACGAAGTCGAGCGCACCGTGAGGCTCCAGCGGCCACACCATCCCGACCTTGTAGACGTCGATGCCGATGCGTCGTGCTTCGCGTTCATCGACGCCGAGCAAGCGCAGCGCCTCCATGAGATCCAGATGCGCCTTGCCCGTGGTCACGATGCCGAAGCGGGCATCCGGCACATTGTATGTTTTGCGATCGATCGGATTGGCAGCGGCAAACGCCAGTGTTGCCGCTTTTTTTGCCTCCAGCCGCTCTTCAATCTGGGGGCCCGGAAAATCCGGCCAGCGGTAGTGCAGGCCGGTGGCGGGCGGCGTGAAATCCGTCGGCGTTCGAAATTGCGGATAGGGAGGTAACTCAATCGACATCGCCGACTCGACGGTCTCCGAGATCGCTTTGAAGCCGACCCACATGCCTGAGAAGCGCGAGAGTGCAATGCCATAAAGACCGAACTCGAGGTACTCCGCTACGCTCGCCGGATTCAGGTTCGGCATCATGTACGTCAGGAACGCGACGTCGGATTGATGCGGCATGGACGATGATATGCAGCCGTGATCATCGCCGGCGATAACGAGGACGCCGCCGTGCGGCGAGCTTCCGTAGGCGTTGCCGTGTTTCAGTGCATCGCCGGCGCGATCGACACCGGGTCCTTTGCCGTACCAGATGCCGAAGACGCCATCGACGCTTCGCTGACGGTCTGTTTCGACCTGTTGCGAGCCGAGTATCGCCGTGGCCGCCAGGTCCTCGTTGACGGCTGGCAGGAACTCAATGTCGTTTTCCTGGAGGAAGCGCTTCGCGCGCCAGAGCTCCTGATCAACCATGCCGAGTGGCGAGCCCCGGTAACCGCTGACGAAACCGGCCGTGTTCAGGCCCCTCGCCTTGTCGAGCGTGCGTTGCATCAGCGGAATACGGACGAGGGCCTGGGTGCCAGATAGCAAGACGCGGCCTGATTCGCGCCGGTAGCGATCGGCGAGTTCGTAGTTATCGAGCGGGTAGTGTGGGTCGCTTGCAACGGGTTCTGACATGGGGGTGTCTGGGCAGTACAACTGAAGCGCACAGTGTCGCAGATTTTGCTCGCGAGACGATGCCAAACATCCTGCAGAAGCCACGAAATACGAAACAAAATATCAAAATATGCAAAAATATGGCAAAATATTTCAAAATTAGAAAGAACAGCGGAAGATCATGCTTGAACATAAGGACCGACGGATCCTCGATGAGCTGCAACGTGACAGCCGGCTGACCATGCAGGAACTCGGCGAGCGGGTCGGAATGTCGAGTTCCGCCTGCTGGCGCAGAGTCAAGAGCCTCGAAGAGAGCGGCATCATCGATCGCTACGCCGTCATCGTGAATACGCGCAAGGCGGGCTTCGGACTGTCCTCGGTAGTGCATGTGTCGCTGGCGCGTCACGAACAGGAAAACGTCGATCGGTTTATTCGCGAAGTTTCGAGGCACCCGGAAATCCTCGAGTGCTTCGCGACCAGTGGCGAGGCGGACTTTCACTTGCGAGTTGTCGTCGAAGACATCGACGCTTACAACCGGTTTCTCGATGACTTTATTTTCAAACTGCCGGGCGTATCGCAGGTTCGCTCAAATATCGTACTGAAAGAAATCAAAGCCGATACGGCACTGCCATTTCGGCAATAAGCCAATCCTGGGGTTTAGCTACTGCACGGATGCCCAGTGCTCGTCAGTCGCGACCATCGTCAGGACATCGTATTGTGCGACCGCCTCGTTGTCCTGATTCGTCACTTCGGTGTCCCATCTGATTTCGCCGTAGCCGGTACCGGCGCGCAGGGTCTTCTGTTTGCAGGTCAGGCGAACCTTCAAGGTGTCGCCATAGTTGACGGGTTTGGCGAAGCGCAGGTCATCGACTCCGTAGTTAGCAAGCACCGGGCCGAATTCGGGATCCACAAACAGGCCGGCAGCAAAGGACACGATCAGGTAACCATGTGCAACTCGGCCGTCGAAGAACGGGTTCTTTGCCGCTGCCTCCTCGTCGGTATGCGCGTAAAATGTATCGCCCGTGAATTCGGCAAAGTGCTGAATATCTTCGAGCGACACCTCGCGTTCGGCGGACTTAAAGGTGTCTCCCACCTTAAGTTGTTCGAAGGTCTTGCGAAACGGATGCACATCAGCTTCTTCTTGATCCGCACCCTTGATCCACCGGTTGCCGATAGTGGTCAGTGTTTGCGGCGAGCCCTGGATGGCGGTGCGCTGCATGTAATGCAGAACGCCGCGCACACCACCCATTTCCTCGCCGCCGCCGGCGCGTCCCGGCCCGCCGTGGATCAGGTGCGGTAGTGGCGAGCCGTGGCCGGTCGATTCGGCCGCGCAGTGGCGATTGATGACAATCATGCGGCCGTGATACGCAGCGGTTCCCAGTATCAGTTCCCGAGCAACTGCATTGTCGTTCGTGATGACGGAGCCGACCAGGCTGCCTTCACCCAGGCGGGAAAGTTCGATGGCCTCGTCGATATTCTCATAAGGAAGCACCGTGCTGACGGGACCAAAAGCCTCAACCGAGTGCACGGCGGGGGACGACAAGGGTTTCTCACAATGCAAAAGGGTCGGCATGAAGAACGCGCCTTTGGTCGCGTCGGCATCGACCACATCAAATTCATCGCTGCCGCCGTAAACGATGTCGGCCTGGTGTGACAGCTCCTTGACGCGGCTGCGCACCTCGTCGCGCTGACCCTGGCTCGCGAGCGCCCCCATATCCACTTGCTTGCTCGCGGGATGGCCGATACGGACGTCGCTCAAGGATGCGGCAAGTGCTTGAACCAGCTCGCCGGCGATTGCTGCGGGCGCGATGATGCGTCGGATGGCCGTGCACTTCTGGCCGGCTTTGCTGGTCATCTCACGAGTGACTTCTTTGATGTACAGATCGAATTCGGGCGTGCCCGGGACCGCATCGGGACCCAGAATGGACGAGTTCAGGGAATCGGTTTCAGCGGTGAACGACACGGATTCGCTGACGACCCGCGAATGTTGCTGCAGAAACTCGGCGGTCGCTTTCGAACCGGTGAAGGCAATCGTGTCCTGACAGTCAAGGTGATCGAAGAGATCGCCGACGGATCCGCAGATCAATTGCAGAGCCCCGGGCGGCAGGATGCCCGAGGCCAGGATTCGCTTCACCATGAGTTCAGTCAGGTAAGCCGTGCTGGACGCGGGCTTGACGATAGCAGGCACACCGGCGAGCAATGTCGGGGCCAGCTTTTCGAGCATTCCCCAGCAGGGAAAATTGAACGCGTTGATATGGATCGCGGCACCGAGCTTGGGAGTGAAGATGTGCTGGCCGACGAAGCTGCCGTTTCGCGAAAGATATTCGGGCGGACCGTCGAGATAAACGGTGTCGTTCGGCATCTCGCGGCGTCCCTTGCCGGAGAAAACAAACAGGGTCGAAATGCCGCCTTCGATGTCCACCCAGCTGTCGCCCTTCGTGGCGCCGGTCTCCGTCGACAGACGATAGAACTCCTGCTTGTGTTCCATCAGGTACTGCGCGAGCGCCTTGAGCATGTTGCCGCGTTCATGAAACGTGTAGCGGCGCAAATTGCTGCCGCCTACGGCGCGCGCGTATTTGAGCGTCTCTGCGAAATCCAGGCCGTCGCTGGTGATACTGGCAACAGGCTCTCCGCTAACGGCACTGGTCAGCACAGTCCCGTCACCGTCGCCTTCGACCCACTGGTCTTTCACGAGGTTGCCGAGCTTCATCCTGGGTCTCCTGGCAGCAGAGGGATACAATCGCAAGTAGAATCTGTAATATTCCGTATCAGATTGTACGGTCGGACCGTCCGAAAGCAAGTGAAGCCCCATGAGCGCCGAAGCCGCCTGCCAAAAACTGGTCGATGAGTTCCGCTCACGACCCACACTGCGAGCAGGCTCGCTGATCACCACTGTGTTTGGCGACGCCATTGCGCCGCGCGGCGGGACCGTGTGGCTGGGTAGCCTTATCAAGGTCATGGCGGACTTTGGGGTGAGCGAGCGCCTGGTTCGAACCTCGGTGTTCAGGCTGGCCAAAGACGGTTGGTTACAGTCTGATCAGATCGGTCGTCGTTCTTACTACGGCTTGACCGAGCAGGGGCGCGAGCGCTTCGAACAGGCCACTCACCGTATTTATGGAGCGCCGGCGAGTCACTGGGACGGTGAGTGGTGCCTGCTGTTGCTCTCGGCCCTCGACACCGAGACCAAAGAGGTCGTGCGCAAGGAATGCGGCTGGCTGGGTTTCGGGCCAATGTCCGCCAATGTGCTCGCACATCCGTCCCCCGACCTGGCTGAACTGGATGTGACGATTCGTCGCCTCGGCATCGCCGACCGGCTGGTGGTTATGCGCGGAAGGACAATCAGGAGCGAGGAGGCCATGCGTGGACTCACGCGCGACTGCTGGAGGCTCGACGATATCGATGCGCGTTACCAGGCATTTGTCGAGCGCTTTCGGCCTTTGATCAGGGCCCTGTCGGCAAAGTCACGACTATCGCAGCAAGCGCAACTATTCGAAAAATCAGCATTTATCGTACGAACCTTGCTGATCCAGGAGTATCGCAAAGTGTTGCTGCGCGACCCATGGCTGCCGGCCGAACTGTTGCCGGCGAACTGGCACGGTGCGGCCGCGTATCAGCTGTGCCGCAACCTTTACCGCATGGTGCACGCCGGCGCCGATGCTTACCTCAACGACACGATAGAAACCGTGGACGGGCCCTTGCCGCCCCCGACTTCCTCTTTCATGCAGCGATTCGGTGGGCTGGCGCCGCCAAGCGGCACGGAGTATGCAGTCCATGAATGAACTGGCAACGGCGAAGCGCTGCGCCGAAAAAATGTGGGCTGGCGACGCTGCCTCCAAAGCGTTGGGCATGACGGTGGAAATCAGGAGGGTCGGCGATGCAACAGCGCGCATGCAGGTGCGCGATGATATGGTCAATGGCTTCGACGTCTGCCACGGTGGGCTGCTGTTCGCGTTGGCTGACACTGCGTTTGCCTTTGCCTGCAATGCGTATGACCGTGTGGCCTTCGCGGCATCCGCAAGTATCGAGTTCCTTCGCCCGGCCATACTCGGCGACAAGCTACGGGCCGTCGCGTCGGAAGAGCACCGCGGCCGCAACAGCGCTTACTACACAGTGAGGATCGATAATCAGGATGGCGACGTCATTGCGTTGTTTCGTGGCCGTTCGGTCAGCCGCAATGAACCCGTATTGGGCGAAGAAAATGATACAGATGACATTGAAATATAGAATAAGCCGTGTCACATTTGTAGGGATCTGGCAGGAGTAACGTCAATGTACACGCAGGGCCTGGATCAGGCGGGAAAAAACGAACCGGAAAAGAGAGACCCGGAAACGGCTGAGCAGCTCGAGGCTTTTCAGGCCCGTATCGACAGGGAAGAAAAGATCGAAGCCAAGGACTGGATGCCCGAGGCATACCGGACCACGCTCATTCGGCAGATTTCACAGCATGCGCATTCCGAGATTATCGGCATGCAACCCGAAGGCAACTGGCTGACCCGGGCCCCGTCGCTGAAACGCAAGGCCATCCTTCTGGCCAAGGTTCAGGACGAGGCCGGGCACGGGCTTTATCTGTACAGCGCCGCCGAGACACTGGGCGTGTCCCGCGACCAGATGGTGGCTGATCTGTTGTCGGGAAAGGCGAAATACTCGAGCATTTTCAACTACCCCACGCTCACCTGGGCCGATATTGGTGCCATCGGATGGCTGGTTGACGGCGCGGCCATCATGAATCAGATCCCGCTGTGCCGTTGTTCTTACGGCCCCTATGCGCGAGCGATGATCCGCGTCTGCAAAGAGGAGAGTTTTCACCAGCGCCAGGGTTTCGAGATCATGTTGACCTTATGTCGCGGCAGCGACGAACAGAAGGCCATGGCACAGGACGCACTGAATCGTTTCTGGTGGCCATCGCTGATGATGTTCGGACCCAACGATGCGAACTCGAAGCACTCCGCCCAATCGATGGCGTGGAAGATCAAACGATTCAGTAACGACGAACTGCGTCAGAAATTCGTTGACGTGACCGTGCAACAAGCCGACTTCCTCGGCCTCAAGGTGCCCGACGATAAATTGGCTTTCGATGAGGAATCAGGCCATTACCGGTTCTCCGAGATCGATTGGCAGGAGTTCTTCGATGTCATTGCCGGGAACGGTCCGTGCAACCGGCAGCGTATGGATAAGCGTCGCAGGGCACACGAGGACGGCAGCTGGGTGCGCGAAGCAGCGCGTGCCTATGCAAACAAACGAGCGGAAAAGGCAGCGGCCTGAGGAAAACGGGATGTCAGAACAAGTTTGGCCACTTTACGAAGTCTTCATTCGCAGTCGTGGAGGACTCAGTCATCGCCACGCTGGCAGTGTGCACGCGGCTGATGATCAGATGGCGCTCGATCACGCACGCGATACCTATACGCGACGAAGCGAGGGCGTCAGTCTCTGGGTCGTGCGTTCCGATCGTATCGTGGCAAGCGATCCGGCGGAAACGGCCGCGTTTTTCGAGCCCGCCGAGGACAAGATCTATCGTCACCCGACGTTCTACGACATTCCCGATGGAGTGGAGAACCTGTGACCTCGGAACAGGCATTGACCGCCTGCATCCTGAGGCTCGGCGATAACGCCCTGATCCTCGGGCAACGCATGCTCGAACTCGTCGCCGCTTACCCGGAGTTGGAGGAAGAACTGGCAAACGCAAACTTCGCGCTCGACTATATTGGCCAGGCACGCATGTTCTACACCTACGCCGCTGAACGCGAGGGTGCCGGGCGCAGTGAGGACGATTTGGCATATCTCCGGGCGGAGCATGAGTTCAGAAACCTGTTGCTGGTCGAACAACCAAACGGGCACTTCGGTGACACCATCGTTCGGCAGGTGCTGTTTGACGCCTATTACCTGTTACTGCTCGACGCGTTGACGCGTTGCAGCGATGAGCGCCTGGCGGAAATTGCCGCGCGCGCGGAGAAAGAGGTTCGCTACCACCTGCGGCACAGCACTCAATGGTTGCTGCGACTCGGTGACGGCAGCGAGGAGAGTCATCAAAAAGTGCAGGGATCTCTGGATGATCTTTGGCGCTATACCGGCGAGATGTTCGCTGCCGATATCCTCGACGATACGCTGCGGACATCCTTCGACGGGCCGGATTTGAGCGCAATTTCCTCGCAGTGGCTGACGGATATTACGGCCATCGTCGAGGAGGCCACGCTGACGCTGCCGCAACAACAATGCATGGCCACAGGCGGTAAGCAGGGCAGACATACCGAGCATTTCGGCTACCTGATTGCCGAGATGCAACATCTGCAGCGCACCTATCCGGGTGTCACGTGGTAGAACCCGCGGTAAAGCGTGACGAAGTATTGCAGTGGCTGGCAGAGGTGCCGGACCCGGAGATCCCGGTGGTCAGCATCATGGAGTTGGGCATCGTGCGCGACGTGCAATGCGGTGCTGGCGTTGTCGTATCACTGTCACCCACGTACTCGGGTTGCCCCGCGACCGAGGCTATAGAAGCAAACGTCATCGCCGCGCTGGAGGATCGGGGGGTTGCCGATGTCACGATAAAGCGCGTCCTGTCGCCGCCATGGACGACCGACTGGATCAGCGATGCGGGTCGCGAGAAACTGCGAAAGTACGGTATCGCGCCTCCGGCGCGTGGCGGCAGCAGACAAGCCCTGTTGCACGGGCAGCGGCGTGTTCCCTGTCCGCGATGTGAATCGGAGAACACTGAGGTGGTCAGCGAGTTTGGCTCGACGGCCTGCAAGGCGTCCTACAGATGCAAGGACTGCCTGGAGCCGTTCGAGTATTTCAAATGCATATGAGCGCTTTGGAATGAGGCAGTTTCACTCACTCGAGGTCGTCGAGAAGCATCAGGAAACGCGCGATTCCGTGCGTATCGCGTTGGCTGTGCCTGAAGACCTGCGGCAAGAATTCAAATTCCAGGCCGGACAGCACCTGCCGTTGCAGATCGAACGTGACGGCAAACGCTTGCGGCGCACTTACAGCATTTGTTCCGAACAAGGGCAGTGGCCGCTCGAGATCGGTGTTCGCGTACAACCCGGCGGGCAATTTTCGGAGTATGCCTCGAATGAACTCAGCGTAGGAGACCGGCTCGACGTTATGCCGCCGAACGGCCAGTTTCATGTCAATCTCGACGAGCGTAACAGCAAGTTCTATCTCGGCTTTGCAGCGGGCAGCGGTATCACACCGATATTGTCGATCGCCAAATCTGTCCTGATAAACGAACCGGACAGTCGTTTTGCGCTCTTCTTCGGTAACCGCAAGCAGAGCACGACGATGTTCATAGAAGATCTGTACGCGCTAAAGAACAGGTATCCGGATCGACTGCAACTTCATTTCGTCTTCAGCCAGGAGGAGCAGGAGTTTGGCATTGCTGCCGGGCGAATCGATGCCGACAAGGTCGCTGAGCTCCATGCGCACTTCTGCAGTGGTGACAGCGCGGACGAAGCGTTCGTCTGCGGACCGGATTCCATGATAGCCACCGTGACCGAGGCGTTGATTGCGCTGGGCATGGCGCCGGAGGCCGTGCATGCGGAGCGATTCGGTGCGCCCCGGGTTGGGGCTCGCGTCGTACCGACAGATACGGAAGTATCCACGGACCTGGTCAGGGTCACGGTCATCATGGATGGCCACAAGAAGTCTTTCGACATGCCGCATGACGGCGCCAACATCGTCGATGCGGCGGCCGAAAACGGCGTGGAGCTGCCGTACTCCTGCAAGGGTGGCGTTTGCGCGACCTGCCGTACCCATGTGCGCGAAGGCGACGTCCGCATGGAGTCCAATTATGGCCTCGAACCTTGGGAAGTGGAGAAGGGCTTTGTCCTGGCCTGCCAGTCGCGGCCAGTCAGCGACGAGGTACTGCTCGATTACGACAAGTCTTAAGTCTCGGTCGGGCGCCAAATGGCGCAATTTCAAAAGTTACGGCTGGCCGACAGGAGTAAAATAACGGGCTGGCCCGTGAGTGTGCGGGCAATGACGATCCAGGCAATAACAACGAAGAAGCGCCGGAGGGCGTATGACAGACAGCAGTACCGCAGAGAAAACGCCGGCACGGCAAAATTCCTACAACTATGAAGAGTTGCTGAAAAGCGGTCATGGCGAGTTGTTTGGGCCCACCAACGGCAGACTGCCGCTGCCGAACATGCTCATGATCGACCGCATCGCCTTGATTACTGATGAGGGCGGCAAATTTGGCAAGGGCGAGATCAGGGCAGAGCTCGATATCAAACCGGAGCTGTGGTTTTTCCACTGTCATTTCGAGGATGATCCCGTTATGCCCGGGTGTCTCGGGCTCGACGCGCTGTGGCAGCTCGTGGGTTTTCACCTGGTCTGGCAGGGCCTTGAGGGCCGTGGTCGGGCTCTGGGGGTCGGCAAGGTGAAATTCACCGGGCAAATTCTGCCGACGGCGAAGCTGGTCACTTTTCAGATCGACATAAAACGCATCATCTCGCGCAGACTCAATATGGCGATAGCCGACGGTTCCGTTTCCGTCGACGGTCGCGAAATTTATACGGCCGAAGACCTGCGGGTCGGCCTGTTCACATCAACCGAAGATTTCTAGGACTTATCCATGCGGCGTGCAGTAATTACCGGCCTTGGCGCCGTATCGTGTATCGGCAATTCCAAGGCAGACATCATCGAATCATTGCGTCAGGGGCGCTCCGGCATTGTTGCCAACGAGAGCTATAAGGAAATGGGGCTGCGCAGTCAGGTCTCGGGCAGCTGTCACATCGATATTACCGAGCACATCGATCGCAAGGTCCGCCGTTTCATGGGCGACGCTGCCGCTTATGCCTACATTGCGATGCAGCAGTCGATCGAGGATGCGGGTCTCGAAGAGATCGACATCTCCAATGAGCGCACGGGACTGATCGCGTCGTCCGGTGGTGCCTCGAGCAATAACATTGTGGAAAGCGCCGACGTGCTTCGCGCGCGTGGCGTTCGCAAGATCGGCCCTTATCGGGTGCCGCGCACCATGGGAAGCTCTGTATCGGCTTGCCTCGCGACGCCTTACAAGATCAAGGGCGTTAATTACTCGATTACCTCCGCCTGTGCGACCAGTGCGCATTGCATCGGTGCTGCCGCTGAACAGATTCAGCTCGGCAAACAGGATGTTGTCTTCGCCGGTGGCGGCGAGGAAGAGCACTGGACGCTGGCCTGCCTGTTCGACGCAATGGGTGCGTTGTCGTCCAAATACAACGATGAGCCTGCGGGCGCATCGCGCCCCTACGATGCCACGCGCGACGGATTCGTGATCGCATCGGGTGCGGGCATGGTGGTCGTCGAAGAACTCGAGCATGCCAAAGCACGAGGCGCAAAGATCTATGGCGAACTCGTCGGGTATGGAGCGACATCGGATGGCTATGACATGGTCGCGCCATCGGGCGAAGGTGCGTTGCGCTGCATGGACATCGCGCGCTCGACGGTCGAGGGGCCGATCGATTACATCAACACGCATGGCACGAGTACGCCCGTTGGCGACGTCAAGGAAGTCGAGGCCATGAAGACGATGTTTGGCGAGGACATGCCGCGCTATGGTTCGACGAAGTCGATGTGCGGGCACTCGCTCGGCGCCACCGGTGCGCAGGAAGCGATTCACTGCCTGCTGATGATGGAAAATGATTTCATCGCGCCGTCGATCAATGTCAACGAACCCGATGAGGTTGTGGCTGGCACGCCGATTGTTACCGAGCGCGTCGACAACGCCGGCATCAAGACCGCGATGTCCAACAGCTTCGGCTTCGGCGGTACCAACGCAACGCTGGTATTCCAGAAACGTTAGGCCATAATCGGTCTCATGAAAATTGAGACCCTGAACGAAACGAACTGCTTCGGCGGCCGTATCGGCTTTTACCGGCACGCGTCCGTATCCAATAATTGCGATATGCAGTTTTCCGTGTTCGTGCCGCCGCAGGCGAAAAAGCAGCTTGTCCCGGTTCTGATGTTCTTGTCGGGCCTGACCTGTACCGAAGAGAACTTCATGGTGAAAAGCGGGGCGCAGCGCGTGGCAGCGGAGCTGGGCCTGATGCTGGTGTCCCCGGACACCAGCCCGCGCGGAGACGATGTCCCCGATGATCCCGATGATGAATACGATTTCGGCCTGGCGGCCGGCTTTTACCTGAACGCGACGGAGGCTCCATGGTCGCGGCACTATCATATGTATGACTACGTGACGAAGGAGCTGCCCAACGCCATCTTCGATCACTTTCCGGGCGACCCCGAACGCCACGGCCTGACCGGCCATTCGATGGGCGGCCATGGGGCGCTCACGATCGGCCTCCGAAATCCGGAGATGTACAAGTCGCTATCGGCGTTTGCCCCGATATGCACGACGCTGCACAGTCGCTGGGGCAGGAAAGCCCTCGGCTATTATCTCGGCAGCGATACGTCGACCTGGCATGTCTATGATGCCTGTGAAGTTGCGCGCAGCGTCGACGACGCGTCCACTTTCGGAAAAATTCTCATTGACCAGGGTGCCGATGATCCCTACCTCGCCGAACAACTGAAGCCCGATCTGTTCACAGCCGCCTGCGCCGAGAGTGGCCTGCCTGTCGAAGTGCGAGTACACGAAGGTTATGACCATGGCTATTACTTCATTTCGACTTTTATCGAGGATCATCTGAAGCATCACGCCGCGGCCCTCGGTGCCTGACGGATATCCCGGCTCGCATGGAACAGTGGTTCATGCTCGGCGTCACTATGCTGGTCACTGGCTGCGTTGCCGGCGTACTTGCGGGGCTGTTCGGCATCGGTGGTGGGGTCGTGATCGTGCCGGTGCTCGAGGCAGCGCTGGGTTTCCTCGGTGTTGATGCGGCGATTCGCATGCACATCGCGGTCGCAACATCCCTCGCCACCATCATCCCGACGTCGATTTCGTCCGCGCGTGCACATCATCAGCGGCAGTCGGTCGACGTCGAGATCGTCAAGCGCTGGGCCATATTCGTGTTGCTTGGTGCCTTGCTCGGCGCCTGGATCGCGTCACAGGTACACAGCCGGGTCCTCGCCCTGGTGTTCGCGACGCTTGCTCTGCTGGTCGCGATCAAGATGGTGTTGCTGCCCGAGACTCGTAACCTGACAGAGGAGGTGCCGCGCGGACCCCTGGTGCCCGTCATACCGACCGCGATCGGGTGTTTTTCGAGCATGATGGGTATTGGTGGCGGGACGTTTTCGGTGATGACGCTAACCTTGTTCAATCAGCCAATACATCGTGCGGTCGGCACCGCCGCGTTGTTCGGGCTGGTCATCAGCCTGCCCGCGACGGCCGGCTTTATACTGACGGGTTGGGGCGATGTCCGGCTGCCGGCCGGCAGCATCGGCTACGTCAGCCTGATCGGCTTCGCGTGCATTGCGCCGGCCACAATAATCGCGGCGCCTTTGGGGGCGAAGATCGCCCACGGTCTCTCGCATAAACGCCTCAGCATGCTTTTCGGGGCGTTCCTCGTCGTCGCCTCCTTGCGTTTATTCTACCGGGCAATGGTATGAACATCGTTCGATTCGGAGTGTTTGTTGTCGTGTTACTGGTCTCGGCCTGCGGGCCGCGACAGCTTGAACCTGATGAGGCGATCGAATGCGATCAATGCGACAGCTGGAATCAACCTCAGAATCCGTTCCGAGTCCACGGCAATACCTGGTACGTGGGGACCGGCGGTCTGACATCCATATTGATCGAGACCGACGACGGCCTGATCCTGATCGATGGTGGGTTGCCGCAATCGGCGGCATTGATCGACGCGAATATCCGCAATCTCGGTTTCGATACCCGGGCAGTCAAAGCGATCCTGGTGTCGCACGCGCATTACGACCATGTTGGTGGCTTGGCGGCTTTGCAGCGGCTCACCGGCGCCAATGTCTATGCGAGTCACGCAGCGCTACGGCCGCTCACGACCGGCAGGCTTGTCGAGGACGATCCACAATACGTCGCAGACTCTGATGAGGGCAGCTTCCCGCCGCTGCGCCAGGTTGTTGCTGTCGACGACGGCGAGGTGGTGACAGTCGGATCGATCGACGTAAGGGCGGTCCATACGCCCGGGCACACGCCGGGGAGCACTACGTGGACCTGGCAATCGTGTGCCCTGAATACTTGTTACGACGTTGTCTATGCCGACAGCATGACCGCGGTTTCAGCCCAGGGTTTCAAATTCACGAGCAGCGGCGTCGGCGACGAGATCATTGCCAGCGCCGGGAAAGTAGCGGATCTCGACTGCGATATCCTGCTAACACCGCACCCGTTCTTTTTCGGCATGGACGAGAAGCTGGGCAAGATCGACCAGGGAAACCCGTTCATTAACAATGTTGGTTGCCTGATGTACGCCGAATCATCGCTGCAATGGCTGGAGCAGCGGCTGCAAGCGGAACGATCACATTGAGTGATGACTGTGCGGTGCGCTGTCGTTGCTTGCGGCGAATTTCATGACTGGCATAGCCAGCGTCAATACGCCAAGCACTACGATCAGCAGGCCGGCCCCCAGCCGTTTGCGCCTCATGAATTGCGAGAGCCTGGATGCGCTTATGCCCGTCGCAATCATGGCCGGCATCGTGCCGATCCCGAACGCGATCATGACGAGACCGCCAGCGAATGGGTTTGCGGTCGTCGCCGCCAGCAGCAATACGCTGTAGACAAGGCCGCAAGGCAGCCAGCCCCACAGCAGACCCAGGCCCAGTGCTTTGGGGACGCTGGTGACCGGCAGCAAGCCTTTTGCGGCTGGCGCAATCCGATTCCAGATGTGGGCGCCGGCCTTTTCCAAGGGCGCGAGGAATCGCCAGCCGAACGCGACCTGTAATCCAACGATGACGATCAACAGGCCGCTGGCAAAGCGCACGGGCGCAGCGATGTTCGGTATGGCGTCAACGATAGTCTGGCCCAACATCGCAACCGCCGCGCCGAGAAAACCGTAGCTCAATACACGTCCCGAGTTGTAGGCAACGGCCATCGCAAGCTGCGGTCGCAGCGATGCGACGCTCGTGTTGACGGCAACAAGCCCCGACAGTCCGGCACACATGCCGAAGCAATGTGCGCTGCCAAGCAGGCCGGTGATGAACGCTGCGGCGAACAGCGGTAGGGACTCGGTCATTATTGATCGGCGTCGTCGGGTTTCTCGTCATCGTCCATGATGATGCGGACGGCCGGCGTATCCAGGTCATCGAACTGGCCACTGCCGACAGCCCAGAAAAATGCCCACACGGCGCCGCCTAGCAGCAGTAACGCGAGAGGGATCAGGACATAGAGTATGGACATCTTATTTAAACGGCCGGGGCGTAGCTGTGAATCGACTGAGACGTAAGGCATTTAGCACGACGATGAGCGAACTCGCGCTCATGCCGATCGCGGCAAGCCAGGGTGGTACGAGTCCAGCTGCAGCCAGTGGTAGCGCCAGCGCATTGTATACGATTGCCCACGCCAGGTTTTGGCGCACGATGCGCATCGTTTTGCCAGACATTCGAATGGCGGTAATCAACGGTTCGAGAGAATCCCCGAGCATAATGACGTCAGCGTTGGTCTGCGCGAGCAACGCGCCGTGTGCGGGAGCGACCGAGGTGTCGGCGCCCGCCAGCACGGGTGCGTCGTTGATGCCATCGCCAACCATGACCACCCGCTCGCCCTCACGTTGCGCCGCTTCGATGATCTCCAGTTTTTGTTCCGGCCTGCACTCGAAGTGAAAATTGGCAATGCCGAGACGGCTTGCCAGATCCGCGACCGCGCCCTGTTTGTCGCCACTGACGAGTGCTGTCCTCAAACCCATGCCGTCGAGGGATTGCAGTGTTAGAGCGACGTCGGGCCGCAACTCGTCTTCAATGTCGAACCAGGCGACGACGTCGCCGTCGACGCCAAGGAATACGTTGGTTGCGGCACTGTTCGCGACACTTGTGTCAATCGCTGCGCCGCCGCCCACGTAATTCGCATTGCCGAGGCGCCAGCGGCGTCCATCGATGGACCCGCACACACCCTGGCCGACCTCGACCTGGTGCCGAGACACTTTGGGCAGCGATGCGCTCATCGCAAAGGCGCGAGCCAGCGGATGCGTGGATGCAGTTTCGAGCGCGGCGGCGATTAGCCGACAGTCGTACTCGGTCATCGACTCATCGAGGACCATCACCGATGTGATCTGCGGGAGGCCCCGCGTCAACGTGCCGGTCTTGTCGAAAATAACGATCGTGGCGCGAGACAGCGCCTCGATAGCGTTACCGTTGGTTACGAGGAGCCGCAGTTGCGACAGTCGGCTGCCGGCGGCGGCAAACGCGGCCGGCGTCGCTAATGCCAGCGCACAGGGGCATGTGACGACGAGCACGGACAAAGTGATCACGAAGGCGCGCTCCGGGGCCGCGAAATACCAGGAGCCTGCAACGATAGTAGCGACCGCAAGCAGCGCGATGACGATGTAACTTGCGATGCGATCGGCGAGCGTGACAAAGGCCGGGCGTGTGTAGCGCGCGCGCTCACTCAGACGACTGATCGTCCCCAACGTGGTGTCGCTACCGGTCCTCAAAACCCGCATCTCGATCTGTCCATCGAGATTGACGCTGCCTGCGGCCACCAGGTCGCCCCTGGATTTTTTCTGCGGCGTCACTTCGCCGGTTAACAGCGCTTCATCGACAGAGGTATCGCCGCTTTCGATAGCACCGTCGGCAGGTATTGCGTCACCGGCCCGTATCAGCACCCGGTCGCCGGCAAGCAACTGGCTGACCGGCACAATGGTCGTGTCGTCGCCAGTTATTCGCGTTGCCGTATTTGGCAACAACGACGATAACGCCGTGCTGCGGTCGATGGAGCGATGTCGGGCCCGCATCTCGAGGAAGCGCCCGAGCGTGAGAAAGAAGACGAACATCGTGACCGAGTCGAACCAAACGGCATCACCGTTTGTAAAGGTCGAATAGACCGACGCGCCGTAGGCGCTGCCGACAGCTATTGATACCGGCAGATCCATACCGGGCTTTTTCGCAACGATGCCACGCCATGCGGCGGCGAAAAACGGGCGGGCCGAATAGAACACGACCGGTGTCGTCACGACAAAGCTGACCAGGCGCAAAAAGCGCTGCATCTGCTGGTCGATACCCTGGAATTCACCCGCGTACAAGCCCACGGCGAACATCATGACCTGCATCATCCCCAGCGCCGCAACCAACAGACGCTTGAGCGCAGCACGTTGTTCGATAAGCTCGGGTCGAGTCGTATTTTCCGGGGCCAGCGGTTGCGGCTGGTAACCGAGTCCCGCGAGCGTGGAGAGAATAGTCGAGAATTGAGCGTCGGCCTGCTGCCATCGTACCCGCAGGCGGTGCGTGACAGGGCTGACTTCCGCCGTCTCGACGCCAGGGAGTCTTGTCAGCGTGGTCTCGATGAGCCAACTGCAGGCGGCGCAGTACATGCCGCCGACATAGATGGTTGCCTCGGCATGTTCTTTGCCTTGCTCGGCGAACGCTTGCAGCATGTCGTCGCGGTCGAAGACCTGCCACTCGGCGGCTTCGTCGCTTGGACGACCGACACCGGGTTCGGGCGTGTCGCGCATGCTGTAATAGCGGCTCATGCCGGCATCGCGGATGAGTTCGGCTACCGCTTTGCAGCCCGGGCAGCAGACCGGTTGCCGGTTGCCCTCGATATCGACGGTGAGATCGCAGTCAGTTGGGACGGGCAGCGCGCAGTGAAAGCAGCTTTCAGTAGCCGTCGGCATGGGCAGCTTCAGCGGGACGCAATGTCATGCGGGGTTCCCCTTGCCATTCGCCTGAAAGACGCCAGTCTTCACTCGAGCTCAGTGCCACGTACCAGCGTCCCTCCGGGACGCTGACAAAATGGCCGGACCAGACGGGATTCCCGGCCGCGTCGGGCGGCGCCCGGTTCAACGTGATGCGTTGATCGCGGTCGGCAAATGCCGGATGCGAGAACTCGAGTTCGAGGGTAGCAGGCACCAACTCGAGATCGCCGGACCGCATCGCGGCCAGTACGGCGCCCGTATCGAGATCAATGTCTATCAGGGCTGCGAGGTTCAATTCCGCCGCCAGTTGTTCCGCGTCGAGACGGCGAGCGGCGACGATCTGCATGCCATCGTTCGAACTGACGACCAGTGAGTCTGTCGTTTGCAGCGATATCCAGACTGTCGTCAGGCCCGCCACGACCGAAGCCGCCGGCAATGCAATAATGAACCATGGCCAGAATTGCCGGTACCAGGGTTGGGTGTCTTCGCGAACCATAGTCGTGTTCAGCGGGTGGGGCCGATGAAGCGGCTATCTTCCGCCATAACGACCGACGCGTCATCAACTGCCTCGATACGGAAGATGATTTCACCGACGCCATAGGCGCTCTCACGTTGCGCCCGGACACGGACCGGCAAGGACAAGACGTCTCCGCCACCGACGAGCAATTCATCTTCGACGCCGTCGAGCGAAATGCCCTCAATGCCGCTGACGCTCAGCCCGAAGGCGCGTGCGTCATCAATCTGGTTGATGATCTTGAGCGTGTAGATATTCTCGATGATGTCATTGGGTAATTCTCGGTAAAGCGAGTTCCTGTCTCGTATGACATCGAGAATGACCGGCGTGCGCATCGTCATGGACGTAACGAGTGCGCCGCACAGGATCAGCAGCAGTGTTGCGTAGACAAACATCCGCGCTCGTAACACGTGCGTCGACTCATTGCTCAGGCTGTGCTCAGTCGTGTAACGCACCAGGCCACGCGGGTAATTCATCTTGTCCATGATGGAATCGCACGCGTCGATGCAGGCAGCGCAGGCGATGCACTCGTACTGCAGGCCCTGCCGGATATCGATTCCGGTTGGGCACACCTGCACGCAGAGTTGGCAGTCGATGCAGTCACCCAGTCCCGCCTTTTTCGGGTCGACCGATCGTTTGCGGCCGCCGCGTGGCTCACCGCGTCGTTCATCGTAGGAGATGATGAGCGTGTCCTTGTCGAACATCGCGCTCTGGAATCGAGCATAAGGACACATGTATTTGCAGACCTGTTCGCGCATGTAACCGGCGTTGCCGTAGGTGGCGAATCCATAGAACAAGCCCCAGAACAATGTCCAGCCGCCAACGTTCAGCGCGACAATATCGATGCCCAGATCACGGATCGGCGCGAAGTAACCGACAAACGTGAAACCCGTCCACATCGAAAACGTAATCCAGAGAAATTGTTTCGACGCCTTTTTCCGAAACTTCGTCAATGACCATGGCGCTTTGTCGAGTTTCATGCGCTGCGAACGCGTGCCCTCGGTGAATTGCTCCATCCAGATGAAAGCCTCGGTCCATACTGTCTGCGGGCAGGCGAAGCCACACCACAGTCGGCCGGCCAGAGCGGTGAAAAAAAATAACGACAGTGCCGCGATGATCAGCAGTAAAGCGAGGTATGGAAAGTCCTGTGGCCACAGCGTCAGGCCGAGCAGGTAGAACTTGCGAGCCGGAAGATCAAACAGGATGGCCTGTCGCTCATCCCATTGAAGCCAGGGAGCGAGATAGAAAAGGCCCAATAACGTGACGGTAGCGAGTTTGCTGAGTTTGTCGAAGCGTCCGCCGATCTCGCGCGGGTAGATCTTCTTCTCGCTCTCGTACATCGAAGCGGCTTGAGGCTTGTTCATTTCTTTCGATGTTTGGCGTCGCGCTTCGGGGCCGTGCGCACGAGGAAGGCGGTCAGACCTGAACAGATCGCACAAAGCACCCAGAAAAAGAAAAAGCCCGTCGCGTAGCCGGAGTCACGACTAATCTCGCCTTCTTCATAGAATACATGGCTCAGTTCGACAGGGTCGAAAATTGCAAAAAACACCATGGTGGCGATAGCCGCGCTCAGAAATGAAATCCAGACGACCGTGAATACCGCTTGCTTGTTACGGCTCCATTGCTGCGCGCCACGGTATTCTTCGTTGATCATCCGCGTCAGGATGTTAGTTCGACAGGCTGAAGATGTACGCCGCCAGAATCTTGGTGCGGTTTTCGCCGAGCAATTCGCCGTGCGCCGGCATGACGCCATTGCGACCCTGGACAATGGTCGTTCGGACCGCGTCTTCTGACGAACCGTACAGCCAGATGTCGTCCGCCAGGTTGGGAGCGCCGAAGATCTGGTTGCCTGTTCCCTCGGCGGTATGACAGGCGCTGCACAATGCAATGAACATCGGTTTTGCGCTCATCGCGTCCGCGTCAGCCTCCGCGAGACCGCTCAGGCTTCTGACGTACTTGACCATATTGTCGACACCCTGATCGCCGCCCAGCGCCGGGGCCAGCACCGGCATGGCTGCTGTGCGGCCATTACTCAAGGTCGTGGTCAACGCCGCCTCGGAGTTACCCCACAGCCAATCGCCGTCCGTGAGGTTCGGATAGCCGGTTGCGCCGCGCGCATCCGAGCCATGGCAGGTCGTGCAATAACTTGCGTAAAGGCTCTTGCCGAGCTGATTTGCTTCAGCGTTCTTCGCCAGTTCTGCGAAATTCATGGCCGCGAATTTCTCATAGATCGGCTCGTAGCGGCTTGCCGCAGCCTGCATCTCGGACTCGTACTGTCCCTGTTGCGACCAGCCCAGCGTTCCTTTCCAGCTGCCGAGGCCCGGGTAGGCGATCATGTAGCCCACGGCCCACGCGATGGTGATGAAGTACAGGTACAGCCACCATTTCGGGGCAGGTTTGTTCCACTCCTCGAGGTCGCCGTCCCACTTGTGGCCGACGACATCGTCGTCCGCAACGTTTTGCGGTCCCTGCTTCGCTGACCAGCTAATCAGCCAGGCACACCAGATGACGAAAAGTATCGTGCCAGCAGCAACGAACCAGTGCCAGAATGCAGGCATCAGATGTTCTCCCGCTCATTATCAGTAATGTAGTTGTCCTGTTCCAACGGCAGCGCCGCTGAAGCCTCGAAATCCGCTTTGCGCCGACTGCTCCACGCCCACACCCATATGCCGATGAAAGCAAAGAATATGACGCCCGTGAGAAATCCGCGTAAGTCGTTGATGTCCATCAATTCCTACCTGCGATCCCGACGGTTGGTGCCCAGCTCCTGCAGGTACGCGACGATGGCGTCCATCTCAGACTTGCCCTCGACTTCGGCGGCGGCCGAAGCGATTTGCTCGTCTGTGTAGGGATCACCCAATGTCCTGAGTACCTTGAGCTTCGCGGTGATCAGTTCCGGGTCCACCGTGTTTTCAAGGAGCCACGGGTAGCCTGGCATGTTCGATTCCGGTACCAGCGCGCGCGGGTCGATCAGATGCAGGCGCTGCCAGTCATCGCTATAGCGTCCACCCACTCGCGCGAGATCGGGGCCGGTCCGCTTCGAGCCGAACTGAAACGGTCGGTCATAAACGGTCTCGCCGGCGGTAGTAAACGGACCATAGCGCTCAGTTTCGCTGCGGAAAGGGCGGATCATCTGCGAGTGGCAGTTGTAGCAGCCTTCCCGGACGTAGACGTCACGGCCTGCCAGGCGCAACGGGCTGTAGGGTTCGATGTTCTCCGCCGGTTCGGTTGCGTCGGAACTGACCATCAATGGAATGATCTCGATCAGGCCGCCGATGCTAATCGCAACTACGATCAGCACCATCATCAGGTTCAGGCTTTTTTCAATCGTCTCGTGGCGCATTGCAAGTGTCCTGTTATGCCGGGTCCAGTACCGCGACGGGCACCGGTTTCGTGTCGCTTACGGTCTTCCAGACGTTGTAAGCCATGATGATCATGCCTGAGAAAAATACCAGGCCGCCAAGAAGGCGTAATCCATGGTAGGGCTCAACGGCCTTGAGAGATTCCACGAACGAGTAGGTCAGCGTGCCGTCGTCATTCACCGCTCGCCACATCAGGCCTTCCGTTACACCGGCGATCCACATCGATACGGCGTACAACACGACACCGATGGTCGATGTCCAGAAGTGCACATCGATGAGCTTGGTGCTGTACATGCCCTCGCGGTTATAGAGCCGCGGCAGCAGAGAATAGATCGAGCCGATGGTCATCATCGCGACCCAGCCCAACGCGCCTGAGTGCACGTGCCCGATCGTCCAGTTCGTGTAGTGTGACAGGGCATTGACCGTCTTGATTGACATCATTGGGCCTTCGAATGTGGACATGCCGTAGAAGGACAAGGCGACAATCATGAATTTCAGGATCGGGTCGGAACGCAATTTATGCCAGGCACCGGACAAGGTCATGATGCCGTTGATCATGCCGCCCCAGGATGGCGCCAGCAGAATGATCGAGAACACCATGCCGAGCGTCTGGGCCCAGTCCGGAAGTGACGTGTAGTGCAGGTGGTGCGGGCCGGCCCACATGTAGACCGCGATCAGGGACCAGAAGTGCACGACCGAGAGGCGGTACGAATAGACGGGGCGTCCTGCCTGTTTCGGTACGAAGTAATACATCATGCCGAGGAAGCCGGCCGTCAGGAAGAAACCAACCGCGTTATGGCCGTACCACCATTGCATCATGCCATCCACGACACCTGTGTAGATGCTATAGGATTTTGTCAGCGAAACCGGAACAGCCAGGTTGTTGAAGATGTGCAAGACGGCAACCGTGATGATAAACGCGCCGTAGAACCAGTTTGCAACGTAGATGTGTTTAATACGTCTTTTCGCGATCGTCCCGAAGAAGACGATCGCGAAAGCTACCCAGACGACCGCGATCAGCAGATCGATGGGCCATTCCAGTTCGGCGTACTCCTTGGACTGCGTTATACCGAGCGGCAGTGTTAATGCCGCGAGAACGATGATCAGCTGCCAGCCCCAAAAAGTGAATGCAGCCAGCTTGTCGAAAGCCAACCGTACATGGGAGGTACGCTGCACGACATAGTATGCGGTTGCGAACAGCGCCGAACCGCCAAACGCAAAAATGACGGCATTCGTGTGCAGCGGCCGCAAGCGGCTGTACGTCAGGAAGGGCAGATCAAAGTTGAGCTGTGGCCAGATCAGTTGCGCGGCGATGAAGACACCGACCAGCATGCCGACGATGCCCCAGACTACGACCATGAGCGAAAACTGACGCACTACCGTGTCGTTATAAGAAGCTGCTTTGTCCAACGTGGGGACCCCTGTGTGCTGTTGGATTATCTCGATGGTGAGGCATTAACGCGGCCATTACCGACGTATCGTTGACGCGAATTCTTGTTTATTTGCGGCCAAGTATAGCCTCGTATCGGTGCAGCAGGCTATCAACGGCCCCAGGTCGTTCGTATAGGGGACGATACGTATGGCATTGAAGAGCAAACAAATGTCCAGTTTGGCAGCATCGAACCCCTATAATCGGAGCCGGATACATTGCCAAAGAAGCCCATGAAGAAAATTCCGCTGCCTGCCGATATCGTCAGTGAAATCCTGAATGCCTCCCTGGACGCGACGATCATCTCGGATCAGCAGGGCAATATCCGCGTCGCAAATCGTGGTGCCGAGCAGCTGTTCGGTTATGGGTCCGGCGAGCTGATTGGTGAGCCCATCGAGGTGCTGATACCGCGGGAGCAACGCGGCAAACACCGTGATCTTCGGGATTTGTATCACAAGGCGCCGAGGGCACGGCCAATGGTGTCGGGGCTGGAGATCTTCGGTCGGCGCAAGGACGGTAGCTCGTTTCGCGCCGAAATCGGCCTCAATCCGATCGATACCGACGACGGCCTGGTCGTTGCCAGCACGATTCGACCGGTGAATTCTGGCGATAATTCAGAGGCTTACTTCCGCAACCTGCTCGAATCAGCCCCCGATGCCATGATCATCATCGACGAACACGGCAAGATCGCAATCGTGAATGCGCAGGCCGAACAGATGTTCGGCTACGAGCGGGAGGAGATACTCGGCCGCACGATAGAGGCGCTGTTGCCCGAGCGCCTGCATGAGCGGCATGTCGAGCACCGGCAGCGCTTTATTGCCGAACCAAAGTTGCGCCCGATGGGTGAGGGCATGGATCTCGTCGCCAGACGCAAGGACGGCACTGAGTTTCCTGTTGAAATCAGCCTGAGCCCGGTGAGCACAGGCGGCCGTGGCTTTGTTTCCAGTGTTATCCGTGATGTCACGGAGCGCAAGCGCATGCAGGACGAAATTATTGCCGCCCGCCAGGATGCCGAGCGCGCGAACAAAGCGAACAGTGCGTTCCTTGCTGCCGCCAGCCACGATCTTCGCCAGCCCGTGCAGGCACTGAGCCTCTTGAACGGCGCGTTGCGGCGCACGGTCAAGGACGAGCGGGCGCTGGAGATGATTGACAATCAGCAGCACTCGTTGACGGCAATGACCAACCTGCTCAACTCCTTGCTCGACATCAGCCGACTCGATGCTGGTGCCGTATCACCGGAACTCGAGGAGTTTCCGATACGCCGTCTCATTGATCGGCTATCCGACGAGTTCGCTCGTCAGGCGCAACACCAGGGACTCGCCTTTTCATCGTCATCCGGCGATGCATTCGTCTGCAGTGATCCCAATCTTCTCGCCGAGATCATCCAGAATCTCGTGTCGAACGCGATCCGCTACACCGACAAGGGCAGAATAACGCTGCGCTGCGTAGAAGAAGAGGGTCTTTGTCGTATCGAAGTCATCGATACCGGCATCGGCATCGACAAGGATCAGATTGACGAAATTTTCAGGGAGTTTCACCAGTGCAAGGTGGCCGGCGCGAGCAAGGAAGGCTTCGGGCTGGGTCTCGCCATCGTCAAGCGGCTCGGAGATCTGTTGAAACTGGAAATCGGCGTCACATCAGACATCGGCAGGGGATCGTGCTTCAGCATCATCATTCCAACGGTCGCCGGCGCCGGCATGGCGAAAGACGACGAGGCTGCTCATACGGCAGGCACAGAGGCGATGACCAGCGGTCTGATCATCCTGATCGAAGACGATGTTAACGTCGCAAATGCCTGGGGAATGTTGCTCGAAGCGGAAGGCTTCCGCGTTGCCACAGCGGCGTCCGCAATCGAGGCCAGCGCATTGATGAAGCATCTCGACGAGGTGCCTGCTTTGCTGGTCTCGGACTTTCATCTCCTGGACGGGTCAACCGGCGTAGAGGCCGTTAGTGCCATTCGTGAGTATTACGAGAAGCAAATACCGGCGTTTATTGTCAGTGGCGACACGTCCAAGGTCGTCAAGGATGCGCGACTGCTCGACAATTGCACGCTGATGAGCAAGCCGATCAATACGAACAGGTTGCTGTCAGCGGCACGACAGGCAATCGTTACAGGTGATGTCCCTCGAGACTAGGACAGGTAAGCCAACCAGCTGGCTGGAGATTTTGACAGCGCAACGCCGACGATATATGCAAACACGGACAACGCGCCGACAAAAGCGATGATCCTTATCCGCAGTGTCGATCCGCGACGGATGGCCACTGTGCCTAGCAGGATGT
>Ga0224508_10000816_pt1 | contig 29019 bp, 32 predicted proteins | sample SF_Jan12_sed_USG_4_FD_170157 | JGI IMG/M metagenome (GOLD analysis project Ga0224508, IMG submission 170157) | Sediment microbial communities from San Francisco Bay, California, United States - SF_Jan12_sed_USGS_21 | ecosystem: Environmental > Aquatic > Marine > Sediment | place: USA...
AGTAAATGGTAGTTGTGCGCGGGTAATGTCGCGAAAAACGGACAGCGGGAGAGACCCGTCGGCGAAATCACTGCGCGAGGCCGAGCGAATCGCCGCGCTGGATACCGATGTACAGCGCCTGCATCCATCCGCAGTGCCTGCCGATGCCGCCAAACTTTCGCATATCAACACCTACGGCACGCTGCCAAAATTCTATATCGACCAGCCTTTTACCTGTCGTGACTGCGGTAAACGCGAGATATGGCAGGCCGTCGACCAGAAGTGGTACTACGAAGAGGCCGGTGGTCATATCGGCGCGACCGCGGTTCGCTGTTACGCCTGCCGTACCGGCAAGAGATAAGCGACCGATGCCACGCTGCCCATCGTGTCAATCCATCGCCACCTGGAGATTGTTGAACAATAACGAGGAGTTCCCCTGCCGTCATTGCAGTTGCCTTCTGGCACGCCGCAAGGAAGCGCATATCTGGTCGTTTGTGATCGGCATAGGCGGCGGTTCCATCATGGGCCTCGGGTTGTACCTGGGTGTCGAGTTCGAGGGCAGGTTCGTATTTTCCTGGTCGTTTCTCGCGGGTAGCGTACTTGGCTACCTGTTCATCTGGTCGCAGATGCGTCTGCGCCAGGTTGCATCTCCCTATCGACGAGCGCTATGACCAGCACTGCATCCTGACCGCGAAGCCGGCAAAGCTCTTTGTGCTGGAGTTCCTGCACGGCTGCTGGGAAAATAGCCGGAGTCGCTTATTTGCGGCACTCTCTCGCAGAAACTTCAAGGACCTGAATACATGAGTCTAACTGTTTATCTCTCTGGAGAAATCCACAGCAACTGGCGCGACGAAATAAAACTTGGCGCCGAACGCAAGGGCCTGGACGTAACCTTCACCTCAGCGGTTACCAACCACGCTGCCAGTGACGCAGCGGGCGATCATCTGGGCAGCGAAGACAAGCCGTTCTGGCGGGACCATAAGTCGTCAAAAGTCAACGCGATCCGCACCAAGACGCTGATCGAAAAGAGCGACGTGGTGGTAGTGCGTTTTGGCGACAAGTACAAGCAGTGGAACGCTGCTTTCGATGCGGGATACTGTGCCGCGCTGGGCAAGCCGTTCATAACCTTGCACGCCGATGACATCGTGCACGCGCTGAAGGAAGTCGATGCTGCGGCCCTGGCGTGGGCAACGGATACCGATCAGATCGTGGACATTCTCAAGTACGTTACCACTGGTTAAAGGTGTCGCCAGCCACCCAAAATCAACCCATGGCCAACGCACTGGTGCCCGACGACTTTGCCGTCCCGGCGTCATTCGTGGGCGACGGGTATCGCCTGGAAATGTTGACGCCCGCGGTCGCCGAGTTGGACTACGACGCGGTGATCAGCAGCAAAGGCAGTCTGCGCACGGTATTTTCCGCCAATGACCCCTGGCCCGCGCATGACCTGACACTGGCGGATAACGTCGCGGACCTGCGAAAACATGAATCCGAATTTCACGCCAGGCAAGCGTTCGCCTACACCGTACTGGCCGTCAGCGGCGACCTGTGCCTGGGTTGCGTGTACATCTACCCATCCACCGTCGCACGCTACGATTGCGAAATGTACCTGTGGGTACGCAGCAGTGCATTGTACCTGGATGAAAAGTTGCACAACGACATGCGTGCCTGGTTGCAGTCACACTGGCCGTTCGAGCAGCCGGCGTTTCCAGGAAGGGAAATCCCATGGACACAGTGGCCCGGCAACAGGCACATATAGGATTTACCCCGACCAACACACCGAAATCATGCACAAAAGCCGTCTGGGTACACTGGTCATCGATTGCGAGAGCGACGATCTCGACAGCGACGCGGACTTCTGGGCGAGTGTATTCGGCGGTGAAGTGACGCGACGCTTCCAGCCTGGCGACATCTACTGTAAATAACCCAAGATGGGCGTGATGACACGGCTTCGCTGGACCTGCGCCCCGAACTGGCGCTGATTGTCCACGGCTGCTGACGGCACGGCCGGGGCCACCGCGCAACGTCACTTTTGCTCGACGACCCTGTATCCGTCCTTCGGCAACACGGCGATCTCGATGCGCCGGTTTTTCGCTCTCGCCTCGGCGGTGTCGTTCGCGGCGACCGGTTGCTGCTCACCGTACCCGACAACGTTCAGGCGCCATGCCTCGACACCGGCGTTCTCCAGGTATCTTACCGCTCGCGCCGCCCGCGCTGCAGACAGTTCCCAGTTGGAAGGGTAGCTCTGCGCCAGCCTCGAACCAATCGGTACGGTGTCGGTATGACCTTCTACATTGACCTTGCGGTCCGGATACTCGTTGAGAATACGGGCCACCAGTGCGAGCGTCTTCTCACCGTCGCTGCTGAGCTCGGCTGAACCCGTTTCGAACAGAATGTCGCTGCCCACTCGGATCAACGTGAGTTTGTTCTCTAGTTGCTCGAGCTGGACGTCGCGATTTTCCAGTTCACTCTGCAGAGACTGGTGCAGCCGCGCAAACCGTTCGCTCTCTTCGGCCGCGTCGCTCTCCAACTCCTCCATGCGCGCTTCCATCTGCGTCAAATCGTTGTTCTTATTGCGCAACTGTGTGCTCAACTGATCCACCATCTGCTCGTGCTCGCCGAGTTTCGCGACCATCGCACGCAGTCGTTCCAATTCACCGCGTGTGGTCCGCTCGGCTCCCTGAGCGGCCGCCAGCTCATGCGTGAGCTGTTTGACGCGCGCATCTGCTGTGCGCCGTTGTGCGTCCAGGTCGGCCTGCAGCCCATCGCGGTTGCGGCGTGACTGGTCGCGCTCCGCATCCCAGGCGGCACGTTCAGCATCCCAGGCGTCACGTTCGCTGTCCCATACCTGCTCTGCTTTACGCGCGCCGGCTTCCAGTTCGTCACGTGCCTGCCGTAACGTTGCATTGTTTTCTTCCAGATCCCGTATCGTCTGTTGCAGTTCGCCGACCTGCGCTAGCACTTTGTCGTTGTCAGCCCGGGCCGCCTGCAGGCGCCCCCTGGCGTCCGCCACTTGTGTATTGGCGTTACGTAGCTGTGCATCGTTATCCTGCAATTGAGCTTCGGCTTTCTGCAGCTGCGATTTGGCGCTCTGTAACTGTGCAACGGTTTCCTGGCGCCGGGCGCCAGCTTCCTTGACCTGGGCGGTGGCAGCTTGCAACTCGCGCTGCGCAGCGTCGTAGTCGGAAGCGAGCTGTCCGGCGCGGTTCGATTCTTCGGAACTGGCACCGCGTTGGTCAAAATACTTGTACCAGCCGCCGGCCGCTGCGGCGGCGACCAGCACCAGTACAATCACGAGGGGTGTATTATTCATCGGTATTCCCTCTCCGGCGGCCGCGCTACATCCACGGTGTGTGGAGCGAACGGGCGCACGATCTCAGTTCAGCAGTCTTGGTGGTAGGCCAAGTCTACCACCTGTACGATTCGATTTGCGGCCTTCAATCCAAGTACAACACCTGAATGTCGTGCACTGACTCGACCACGACGTCGGCAAGTTCGCACAGCTCACCGGCATCGCCCGCACCACTCGTTACCCCTACACAAAAACTACCGGCTGCGTGCCCCGCCAGCATATCGGTCACGGTGTCACCGACCATCAGCGAGCGCTGCGGCGGAACACCGGCAGCGGCGGCGATCCGCAGAATGCCGTCGGGCGCCGGTTTGGCAGGGAGCGGATCGTCTCCGCACACGACGTGCGGCACGGTTTCATCCAGGGCCAGCACAGCGAGGGTGGCGAGCGTTGCTTCGCGATCATCGGTGGTGAGTACGCCCAGGCTCACTCCGGCCGCGTGCAGGTCCGCGAAGAGCCCGGCGAGATCACCGATGGCCAACAACTCATCGGCTTGCGGCGGCGCGCGCATCACTTGCGCAAAACGCTCGTTGAGCAGATCTTCGGCCCATTGCTGCGCAATACCGGCATCCACCATGGTCTGCAGACAATGATCCTGAATCACATGATGGGGAAACTGCGCGAGGATACCACGCCCGTCGACCCGGCCGGATAATCTATCGATACCCAGGGTCAGCAGTAAGGCTTCACGCAGCGCCATGTCTACCGGATCGCCCAACGCCTCGACGGCACGTTGTGCGCGCCCGCCCCACACACCGTGGAAATCGATCAACGTGCCGTCTTTGTCGAATACCGCCAAGTCGGCATCGACCTCGACGCTGGCTATCCGCAGGCGTGCCATCTAGTGTGCTGTCCGGTAAATAACGTGCAATTCTGCGCATCGCCAAGGGTCAGCTGCAAGGCAAGCGTGCCAGGGCATAGCTCGGCCTACGGCTTAAGCGCGTATGACTATTATTACTTGCACGACGAGGCCTTGTCCTGACCCGCGGCACGTGCTCGGAATCGCACGTTATTTATGCGACAGCGCACCAGTTTCTACTAACGTTTCTGCGCAAACATGAACGTAGTCTGGCCGATGGACGGGCGGTGGCGGTCATGTTCGGCCGCGTAGGCTTCGAGCTCACCGGCAGCGTCCAGTTGGCGCACGCGGGCCTGTGCGGCTTCCAGCTCCCGTGGCTCACACAGTGCCCAGAAGGAATCACCCTCGCGCCACTCTGCCTGCAATGGCCCCCGAACATTCCCGTAAGCGGCGCCTTGTATCACACCCGAAGTTGGCACGATACGCGCCTTGATCGTGAAACCGGCGGCGTGCAACAACGATTCGAGTACCTCCAGTGACGGGTGGCGCCGTTGTATTTCCGCGGACGCTTGTGGCGCCAGATGATAGTGCCAGAAGCCACTGGTCAGTTGCTCCTGCGAACAGGTGTTGATGCTGAGCAATCCGCCACTGCGCAACACGCGGGCCAGCTCGTGAAACACGCGCGCGTGCGCTGCCCACCGCGCCTGCACCGGCAGATGGTGGAGCACCTGATTGAGCATGGCGGCATCCGCACTGGCCGACTCGAGCGGCAGCGCATCGATAGATGCAAGCTGAATATTTACGCGCGCGCCGGCAGTGCGGTTCGTGAATTTACCACGCGCGACCGCCAGCATCTGCTCGTTTACGTCAACGGCCTCGATACGTCCAACGAAGGGAGCCAGCGCAGCACTGTAGTTACCTGTGCCGCACCCCGCATCCAGCAACGCCTGCTCGTGCAACGCGCCGGGCGCGGCACACAGCATGCCCAGTATCACTTCGTAGCCGAACGCCTCGCGCGTGCTGTCGTAGTTGTCGGCGGTGGTGGAATAGTTTTCGTAGTTACTCATGCGCTGGTTTGCCGTTCGGCCCGGGCCTGGGTGCCGAGGACTACGCGTATAACATTTCAATCGAACGCCTCGCAACTCGGCAGATGCAATTTCCCGTCGTGCGCGTCTGCTCGAACGCGTTGATTTCTGTATGCAACGTTGACGCAGTCCAACCTGACCAGCGGTGTCGATTTTATTGCGCGCACCGGCGCGCAGGGGCAAACTGCCGGATTTTGCGCCCCCGCTCCGATGCTGCTATGAAAGGATACCCGCGATGACCGGTGAGACACCTCAACTGAGCGTCGTGCAACGCTTGCGTAAATCGCCGTTCTACGATGCCACGGTGCGCTGGGGTGTAAGAACGTTCACCGTTTACAACCACATGCTCATGCCTACCTGCTTCGAGAGCACCGAGGCCGATTACTGGAAACTGGTGACCGGTACGACGCTGTGGGACGTGGCAGCGGAACGGCAGGTGGAGATCATCGGCAAGGATGCCTTCCGACTGGTGCGCCTGCTCACACCCTGCAATCTGAGCGAGATAGCGGTCGGCCAGTGCAAGTATGCCCCGGTGGTCGATCACAACGGTGGGATGATCAACGACCCGCTGATCACGCGCCTGGACGACGACCGGTTCTGGATTTCGCTGGCCGATTCCGATGTGCTGCTGTGGGCCAAAGGCGTGGCGCTGGGCATGCGCCTGGACGTCGAGATCTTTGAGCCCGACGTCTCGCCGCTGGCCCTGCAGGGCCCGCAATCGCGGGCCGTAGCGAGCAGCTTGTTCGGCGATTGGATCGGTACGCTGGGTTTCTTTCGCGTGCGCGAAACCGAACTCGACGGCATCCCGCTGGTAGTCGCCCGGTCCGGATGGAGCAAGCAGGGCGGATTCGAATTTTATCTGTTGGACGGCAGGCGTGGCGAAGAACTCTGGGAACGCGTGATGCATGCCGGCAAACCTTTCGGAATAGCGCCCGCCGCACCCAGTACCATCGAACGCGTAGAGAGCGGTCTGCTGTCGTACGGCAGCGACATGACGCTGGATAACAACCCGCTGGAAATCGGTCTGCAGAAACTCTGTGATCTGGATCAGGAGTTCGATTTCATCGGCAAATCAGCATTGCGGGAAATTCGCCGCGCCGGCGTGCGGCAAAAGCTCGTCGGTTTGACCATGGGCGAGCAGCGCCTGCCGGGCAACCAGCACTGGTGGCCAGTGCTGGATACCGGGGACGCGGTGCTGGGTAAAGTCACCAGCGCGGTCTATTCACCGCGACTGCAGCGTTACATCGGATTTGCAATCATCGAGACCGGGCATGCGGTACCGGGCAAAACCGTGCGCGTCGTATCACCGCACGGGGAGTTTCCGGGCCTCGTCGGGCCCGCGAGTTTCGAGACACCCCCGGCGCACGCTCGGCGTGGATCCGAAAAAATCAGCTGAAACGGTACTGCCGGTAAGCAGCGCTCACAGCATTATGTCGCTCAGGCGCTGCGCTGCCCAGCAATGGAATGTGTGGGTCGGCTGGTCCATCACCGGCGAGAACACGCCGCCATCGAATCCCGGCGAATGCCGCCCGCGCTGTAGACCTTCCACCGCCCACACGTCCTCCTGAAATACCTCGCGCCAGCCCTCCAGCACGGTCTTGCGTGCCGCCGCATGGCTTTCGTCATCAGCAGTATCGTCCACGTAGTAGATCTGCACACGCTCGCGGGTGCAGTCGTGCGCCAGCGGTTCCAGCAGTATGGCGTACAGGTGATCGATCTGCAGGCCCAGCAGGACATTTGGGAACAAGGCGACGTACTCCGCGTGTTTGCGCTTGTCCTGCGGCCAAGCGGAAAACTCCGGCAGCGAAATGCCTGCCCGGCTGGCGAAGTCGTACGCGTAGGTACCCTGGCCAGCGTACTTCCCCGGCACGGAGATGTTGTAATGATCCTCCAGACGCGAGTAAGAGTTCAGGCCCGGGTGCACCCACGGCAAGTGATAGGACTCGCAATAGTTCTCCACCGCCAGCTTCCAGTTTGCCTGCACGTCGAGGCACATATAGCCATCCTGTGCCGGGCGGACGGCTTGCAGCCCCGCGGTGCCGACAAACGTTTCCCAGCGCTCCCGCACGGGTGCCAGATAGTCGTCAAACTCTTCCGCCTGTTCGGACAGATTAACGAAAATCATACCCAGCCACTCCGCCGTGCGAACCGCTTTCAGGCCGTATTGCGATTTGTCGAATCCCTCCACCTCGTGCACGCCGGTACCCCCGATAAACGGCGTACCGCGCAGCGACCCGTCCAGGCGATAAGTCCAGCTGTGGTAAGGGCAACGAATCGCGCTATCGAGCTGGCAGGCCTCGCTTACCAGCACCTGGCCGCGGTGGCTGCACACGTTGTGAAAGACCTGTAACTGGTCCGACTGATCGGAGACGACTACCAGCGGCATACCGAGCAGATCGACTGGTTTGGCCGCCGGCGCTTTCGGCAGGTCACGGCGAAAGCCGATACACGTCCAGGTGTTGGCGAGCAGCGTATCGCGCTCACGCAAGGCAAAGGCCGCATCGGTATACGCGACGTTGGGCAGCCCGCGAGCCTCCGCAGCCGGCTGCTGAACCCGTTCCCATCGTTGCCTGCTCTGGTTGGCTCGATTTTCGTTCATGGAAGACTCTGGCTGACCTTTATAGCGCGAGTATGCGCATGCCGTCGGGTACGGACAATAATCAATCGCGACCTGCGGTTAGCTGTGCGGGACTCCTTACGACGCGCGCCACCGGGTTAAACAACCCGCGTCACCTGCCGATAGCCAGATGCCTGTTCCGGTAGGCGTGGCGCGCCCGTACCAGACAGGCGATTCGTCGGCAACGGGACGGGACAGTGCAGGACATGGCAGCTGAAGTAAGAATGGACGAATGCGTTCGCCATACCGACCGGTGGTATTGGCTGGCAGTGACCGCGTTTCTGGTGACTGGACTACTGTACTGGGAAGCGGCGCTTGCGCTGTGTCACTTGGTCTGCGCCGCCCGCACCGCGCAGCTGGCGATCGCCGCGCGCGGCTTCAGTACCTTCGCAGTGCAGGTCAATGTCGTGTTCGTGGCACTGGTGGTGGCGGGCAATCTGTTTGCGCCTGCAGTGCTCTTTTCAGCTGCGTTGCTGTTTGCAGGTACCCATGCAATCACGGGTTATTGCGCGATTGCGCGATTACTCGCGTTGCTGCCGGGAAATCGGTTCCAGCCCTTGTCGTTTGCACTGGTGAAAAGCACGTTATGCGCGCCGCCAATGTCGGGTAGCATTTTGCGACAGGTCGCAGGTGACAGCGACGTAACGCGCGCCTGATTGCGCCCCTGAATACCCTGTCCCGGTAGCGTCCGCAACCCGTGGCGCATCGAGGCACGGGCAGTGCCCGAAATGAGGAACGAGGCCACTTGACCTGGCCGTCCATATCATCGACAGTCGTTCGACAACAACGGCCAACCGGAGACTCCCCATGCCGTTCAACATCTACCCAAGCCTCGCCGAACGCGTGGTAGTCGTTACCGGCGGTGCGTCGGGAATCGGCGAACAGATCGTGCGGGGTTTCGTCGAGCAGAATGCGAAAGTCGGTTTCGTGGACATCGACGCCGAGCGCGGCGCCAGACTGTGCAAAGAACTTGGCGATGCCGGCGCCAGCATCTGTTTCGCACACTGCGACCTGCGCGAGATCGAGCAACTCAAATCGGCGTTCGCGGAACTCGAAGCCGCTCTCGGCCCGGCCACGGTGCTGGTCAACAACGCCGCCAGGGACGACCGGCACGCCTGGGAAGATGTGACACCCGAGTACTACGACGAACGTATCGCGACCAATCTGCGGCATATGTACTTCGCCACCCAGGCGGTCGCCCCTGGCATGATCGCCGCCGGCGGCGGCAGCATCATCAACTTCGGTTCCAACTCCTGGTGGGAGGCCTCCGGCGGCATGCCGGTGTACACCACTGCAAAGGCGGCGGTGCATGGGATGACGCGCGCGTTTGCACGCGATCTCGGACCGCACCGCATTCGAGTCAACACCGTGGTACCCGGCTGGGTGATGACCGAACGGCAGAAGGACCTGTGGGCGACACCGGAGGCGTTGGAACGCCACCGCCAGCGCCAGTGTTTGCCGGACCTCATCGAACCGGTTTACCTGGCGCGCATGGTACTGTTTCTGGCCTCCGACGACGCGGCCATGTGCACCGCCAATAACTACATGGTGGAAGCCGGTTCGATCTGAATACCAATCAGGCAGCAATGAAACGTGATCATGCCCCTCGCCCAAGCCGAGGCACTATAAGGAGTCAATAATGGGTGTGCTGATTCTCGGGCTGGCGATCTTTTTCGGCGTGCACTCGCTGTCAATCGTCAATCGCGACTTTCGTGACCGCATGCTGGCAAAGTTCGGCGAAATGCCCTGGAAAGGCGGTTATGCAGTAGTCAGCCTGATTGGATTCGCGTTCATCGTCTGGGGCTATGGACTGGCCCGCGCGGAACCTGTGTTGCTGTATCTTCCGCCGTTGTGGTTACGCTATGTCGCGATAGTGTTGCTGATCCCGGTGTTTCCGCTGCTGATTGCCGCGTATCTGCCGAGCCGCATAGGCATCGCGGCCAGGCACCCGATGCTGCTCGCCACCAAGATCTGGGCATTGGCGCATCTGCTCGCCAACGGGATGCTCGCCGATGTGCTGTTGTTCGGCGCGTTTCTCGCGTGGGCGGTTGCCGACCGTATTTCGGTGAAACGAAGGGGCCCGCCCGCCCAGGCGACTGCGCCGGCATCGAATGCAAACGACATGTTCGTGGTAATTGCCGGGGTCGCGATATACTTCGCGTTCATCTTGTGGTTGCATGCCTGGATCTTCGGAGTCGCACCGATCGCATTGTGATCCATGCAGGTTTGTCGCCCGATGGTCGAGCGGCTCAGCGGTCGAAGTCCACCGCTGCCGTATTGCCGCCGCTGATCACCACACCCACCCGTTCGTTCACAGCCGGGCGGTAAGCGCCACTCAGCAGCGCAGCGAAAGCTGTCGCCCCACCGGGTTCGGCGACGATGCGCAAGACGTTCCACAACGCGCGTTGCGCATCACGAATGGCCTCGTCGTCGACCAGCGCAACTTCACTGACGTAACGCTGCGCCACCGGAAACATCTGTTGACCAACCTGCTTCGGCGCCAGTGAATCGGCGGCCACACCTCCAGCCGGTGCATCGACCGGTCGGCCGGCCCGCAGTGCGTCCTGCAGGGTCGGGGCCGCGGTGGGCTCGACACCAACGACCTTCACGCGATTGGCGTACCAGGCTGCGATACCGCCGATCAATCCCCCACCGCCTACCGCTACCAGCAATGTTTCGATACCGGGTGCGTCCTGGTCGATCTCCAGCCCCAGCGTGCCCTGCCCCAGCAGCGTCTCGAACTGGTCAAAAGCATGCACTTCCATTGCGCCCGAATCGTGCAGCCACGCCCTGCTGGCCGCCAGGGCATCGGCGTAGCGCTCGCCTTCCACCACGAGATCGGCCCCGTACTGCTCGATGCGCGCCAGTTTGGCCGGTGAAGAGATTCGCGGTACGAATATTTTCGCGCGCACGCCCAGCTTATGGGCAGCGAACGCCACTGCGGCGCCGTGATTTCCGCCCGACGCCGCCACCACACCCGCTTCGGGCACCTCGCGCATCAGCAGATTGGCAAATGCACCCCGGCACTTGAACGAGCCCGAGTGCTGCAGCAATTCGAGCTTGAATGTGATGGACTCGCAATCCAGGCTGAAGTCGTCGCCCGCGACCGTTACCACGGGTGTGTGTCTGAGGTAGGGATGGATCTCGCGCTCACATGCGCGAATGGCCGCCTGATCGAGGATTGTCGACATACTGAAGTACCTGCCTGAATCGCTGACGGCCAGCGTGCTTACGTGGTACGCTGACCCTTTTGCGACGCCCCCGCATACAGCACATCTTCTTGTGCGGCCCGCGCCAGCCGCGCAATTTGCACATCTGCCGGCGCCATGACCTGTTTCGGCGGCGGCAATAGCTCGAAGTGACCGAAACGGTCCTCACCGGCCACCAGATGGGCGTAGCCCTTGTGCCCCGAAACGTTCTTCATCGCCGGGCTGATATAGCGGATCGCCAGCCCTATGCGCCGGTCACGTGAACGGTTCGGACGCGAGGCGTGAAAAATGCGCCCGTGATGCAGCGAAAATTCTCCTGGTTCCAGCACAATGTCCACTGCCCGGTCCGCGTCGATCTGCACCGCGATTTCCTGACCGCGAGTAAGCAGATTCGCGGCGTCGAATGTGTCCCGGTGAGACACGATCTCGCGGTTGTGGGTGCCCGGTATGAACTGCATGCACCCGCTCTCGCAGGTGGCCGGCGACAACGCGACCCAGGCGGTGACTTCGGCCACGTCGTCGAGACCCCAGTAGGTGAGATCCTGATGCCAGCTGACGAACTCCGGCGAATTCGCCTCCTTGATGAACAAGTTCGTGCCCCACACCAGTAAATCCGGACCGAGGACCGCCTTGACTGGCTCCAGCACGCTCGGCAGGCGAGTGATTTCGTCGACAAACGGCAGCACGAAATCTGCGTGGCCGAAACAAATCGCCTTGAACTCGTCGTCACTGTACTGCGACTGCACGCTTTCCAGATTTGCACGATAGTCCCGTGCCACCTGGCCGGACATTGCCTGCAGGGGGAAATAGTAACCGTCTGTGGCGTACGCAGCGGCTACCTCTGATAAATTTGCGATCACGGTTCGAGTGTACCTCGGCTGGCGTCACGTAACTTTATTACCAATCGCCCGCGAGTGAAAGGCAACGCACGCGAGCAGCCCCTGCACACCGGCGGTGCACCCACGGCACTCAACTTGCACGAACGCCTGCCGCTGTAAGGCTATATCCCAAACTGCGGAACAGTCTGTGCAGTCAGTCTTCCCGGGGCTCCCGCCAGTCCATCTGCAACTCGCACCAGTCGCGACGGCGCATGCTCTGCACACCCTGGTGCCGACAGGCGCAGTTGTCGAGGCACGGGTACTCAGTCTGAGCGCCGTCGCCGCCAGGCAGGCCGCCTACGATGTACTGCTTGCCATCGGCAGCCGCGTCCTGAAAGTGACTTCCGCACGGCCGCTGGAGGTAGGCTCGCAAATTCAGCTTACGAGTAACAACGGATCCCAGCTGCGAATCCTCCCGTCCGCGGCCACCTTGGCGAAGCATCACAGTACCGCGCCCGTGAGAAACGACAATGCCGCCCCGGTGCAACACGATAGCGCCGCCCCGGTGGACAAAACTATTGGCGCGCCTGCGAAGAACGGCATTAGCGCGCCTGCCCCGAACAGTGTTGGCATACCCGCGAAACACGACGTTGCCGTGCAAAGAATCAACGCGCATATCGATCAGGCGCTGCGCAGCGCGCTACCCCGTGAACAACCGGTTCAACCAACCTTGAGAGCAATGCAACGGATGTTGAACACGCCAGACAGACCACTGCCCGAGTCGAGCAAACGGTTGCTCCGCGAAGTGTTCGCCCGCCTGCCGAACCTGGCAACCGTGCAAAACCCGCGGCGCCTGCCCGACGCATTGCGCCTCAGCGGCGCATTCCTGGAAAACGCTTTACTGCAGCTCGCCGGGAACAACGCTCGCAACACCTTAGGCGACGATCTGCGCGTGGCGCTGTTGCGACTGGCGGCCAACCTCAGGGCGCGTGTGCCCGAGGGCAATACCGATGTGCGCTCTGAATCCGGCGGCAGGGAAGCATTGCTGTTGCAGCAGGTGCAAAGCGTGCTCGCGCGATTGAAAGTACAGCAACTCTCCACGCTGAACGCCCATGTACAAAATCAAACCGAGCCGGCGCCGGCGCCGCGCATATCGTTGGAACTGCCTTTTCTGCACGGCGCCCAGATCGAATCCGTGCAATTGACGATCGGTAAAGAGCATGCGCCGCCCCAGACAAGAAAAGTAACGCGCCAATCGGCATGGACCGCAGATCTCGATTTCGAACTCGGCGAACTCGGCCCACTGCACGTGCGTGCCCGCTTGCAGAACATTCAGCTTTCAACCGTGTTCTGGGCACCGCAGGAAGCGACGCTGGCCCTGATCAAACGCAACATCGCGACATTGCACGAGGAACTCGCACGCCACAACGTGCAACTGCGGCATATCGCTTATCAGCAGGGACTGCCACCGGTGCGCCAGTCCCATCCCAGACCGCTTTTACACGTGGCGATATGAGCAACCCCGATACGTTCTCGCAACAAGCCGTTGCACTGTTCTACGACAGTGAATCCGCACCGCGCGTCACCGCGAAAGGCAGCGGCTCACTTGCCGAACAGATCATCTCGCTCGCGCTGGAACACGACGTGCCGCTGCAGGAGAATCCCGAGCTGGTCGGCCTGCTGTCCTTGCTGGAGCTGGGCGAGGAAATTCCCCATGACCTGTACGTCACGGTCGCGCAGCTCATCGCCTTTGCCTACATGTTGAAGGGCAAAGTGCCCGAACAACCGCAAACAGTTTCGTAACCGCGTCGCAACGCGCTAGACTGCACGCTGTGCGTTGCGTGCGTCCCCTTGTGAGGAAGGGTTCGCTGCTCAGGGACAGTCACAAAGGCCCCGATGAATACACTGGATACCTTGAACGCCGCGCTCGCCGATGCCCGGCAGAACTACATAGACAAACGCCCCGCCTCGCTGGCGGCGTTCGACAACGCGACCCGTTTCATGCCGGGTGGAAACACGCGCACGGTGCTGTTTTATGAACCCTTCCCGCTGCGCGCCGCCCGCGGCGAAGGGGCGCAGCTCATCGATGTGGACGGCCACGTTTACATTAACCTGCTGGGTGAGTACACCGCTGGCCTGTTCGGCCACACACACCCGGTGATCCGCTCAGCCGTGGATCGTGCACTGGACGACGGCATCAATCTCGGCGCACACAATGTCTACGAGTCACAGCTCGCGGAACTGGTATGTGCAAGATTTCCCAGCATGCAACGTGTGCGGTTCACCAACTCGGGCACCGAAGCAAATCTCATGGCGATTTCCAGTGCGCGCGTGCACACCAGCCGGGGAAAGGTGCTGGTTTTCGACGGCGGCTACCACGGCGGCCTTCTGTACTTCGCACACGGCGGCGTGCCGATCAATGCCCCCTTTCCCTACCTGCTTGGCGAGTACAATGCCAGCGAGGCTACTCGCGAACTGATCCGCAGCAACGCCGACACTTTGGCCTGCGTGCTGGTCGAGCCGCTGATGGGTGCGGCCGGTTGTATCCCGGGAGATACCGAATTCCTCGGCATGCTGCGCGAGGAAACGGCGCGGGCCGGCGCCGTGTTGATTTTTGACGAGGTGATGACGTCACGGCTCGCGCCTGGGGGCGCGCAACAACTGCTCGGCATAACCCCGGATATGACCACACTTGGCAAGTACGTGGGCGGCGGCATGTCGTTCGGCGCGTTCGGCGGATCACAGTCAATCATGGACCTGTACGATCCTCGCAATCCCGAAGCACTACCGCATGCCGGCACCTTCAACAACAACACGTTGACTATGGCAGCCGGTTGCGCGGCATTGCGCGACATCTACACACCCGAGTCAGCTGAACAACTGAATGCGCGCGGCAATCATTTGCGGGAAAAACTGAACGAAATCGCCAGATCCCGCGGCTTGCCGGTGCAGTTCACCGGACGAGGCTCGCTCATGAACCTGCATACCGTGGCCGGCCGGATTAGCAGTCCCGCCGATCTGCGTGACGAAAACGAGGCGGTCAAGGAACTGCTGTTTCTGGATTTTCTTGATGCCGGCTACTACATGGCGAGGCGTGGATTCATCGCACTCTCGCTGATGGTAGACGATGAGTGTTTACTGGCATTCACTGACGCTTATGCTGACCTGCTGGATGCGCGCGGCGCATTGATCGCCGGGGTGCAACAAACCGCCGACGACTAGTGCCCGGCACCGTCTCAACGCGCTGCGGCGTAAAGCGATTGGCAACTTGCTACCCTCATGTTGCACTCTGCCTGCGTCCCCTCGCGGGCAAGGATTGGCTTACAATACGTCGTCGTATTGCTCGCCGCATCCGGCATCCGGGAGTTGCAGAGGTGCCAGTACAGTTAACCGTTAACGTTTCATCGTCGTCACGTCGATCCGTGTCGATCCTGTTGTCCCTGCTTGCGATAACGCCGTTTTCCGTTAACACGGCCGATTTAGTGCTGGTACGAAAATCACAAGCGCGGCTGTACCTGATAGAGGAAGGACGCGTTCAAACATCCTATCGAATCGCGCTGGGACGAAACTCTACCGGACACAAACAACAGGCAGGCGACAAGCGCACCCCGGAGGGGCGCTATGTCCTCGACTACAAGAAATCCGACAGCGCATTCTACAAATCAATCCACATCTCCTATCCTAATCAGCAGGACAGGCTGCGCGCAGCCGCCAGGGGCGTCGACCCCGGCGGTCTGATCATGATCCACGGACAGAAAAACGGCTTCGGGTGGCTCGCCGAAATCACCCAGCGGCGCAACTGGACAGACGGCTGTATCGCAGTGACGAATGCGCAGATGGACGAGATCTGGGAGGCGGTGACAATCGGTACGCCAATCGAGATAATCCCTTAGTTACAGGCTCCACGCCGGCGTATAAGATGCGACTGATCATTCCGGCATTCAGGCTGAAAGAACGATGGACAAAGAGCGCGATCCGAGACTGGACAAAGAGCGGGACTACGAGCGGCAACACTTCTCGCCCGGGAAGCACAACAAGGGGTTCCGTCGCCAGTGGCCCCGCAGAAAGGCCTCCGCCGAGCGTGCCGCAAGACACACCGTGGCGCAGAAACTGGGCCTGGTGTCGGTTGATTCAGCCGAGGAAGTCGACACCGCCGTTGCCGGTGTGACAAGGAACGAAGTGCGAAAATGGAGCATCCTCAATCTACGCGAATGGATCGCACGAAAAAAGCGCGGGCGCGCTGGCAGTTCTCCTGCCGGCGAAAAACCGTAACACGTTTCCCGAACCGTTCGCTGCCGTGGTGTAAGCGAAGTAAAACCCTGTAGAGAGCGAATCCCGGACTATAGCCCCAGCGCACTGCAATCCAGCGTGCGGCCCGCAACTGGTGGGCACCAGTAGTAAGCGTTGTTAAGCGGGTGCGTAAATCTGAACAGCGCATCGACTATACCGTCCTCCGCTCCGATCATGCGTGCCAATTGCGCCTCGAACGCTGCGAACGAGCTGGCGAACGCAACGAACACCAGGCCCTGACCATGCGCGTCCGCCCACGGCATGGAACGGCGCAGCAGAAAAGCCTCGGGTGCGAAGCTCTCCTGCGCGGTCCGTTTTACATGCGCCGACTCCGGCGCGTCCTCCAGTTCTTCGTTGTCACTGCGCCGCCGTCCGATCGTGTGATCCTGTTCCTCTGGCTGCATGGCCGTGAAGCGATCCAGATCATGGTGCCATTTCTGCACGGCAACGAAACTGGAACCAGCCAGTTCCCCTGCACCGACAAACGCGGTTTGCAGGGCCGCATCGCCAGTGGGATTTTCCGTGCCGTCCTCGTAGCCTGTCAGATCCAGGCCGTTGCGGTAACGAAACGCGTCGACCGATGACTGCAAGGAAAACACACCATCCAGAACGGCGCTGACACCACGCGCGGTATGCAGGATATCGCCGCGGTCCTCGCCGCGCAGCCAACACCAGACGGCTGCCGGCGTAGATGGAATGGCGACACCGGTTGCGACCTGCGCCGGGGCTACCTGCAAACCGTCGATGCCCGCTCCCAGCGCGGTTACCAATGGCGCACCCATACCCACGACCGTATTTTCGCCGTCGGCGATTTCGCTCAGCCCCAGTACGCGCTCGGCCAGTTGTGTGCGCGCCACACTCACATCCGGCAGCGCGAAAGTGAGATAACGCGCGTGGGACGGCACCGGCGCGAAAATTCCTGCCTGATAATTGTTGTTCATTCAGGTCTCCGGCAACAAGGGATTCACGATAACAAGCGCACACCGGCAAGTGCAATCAACGCTCCCAGCAAGCGGCGAAACCACTGTTCGGGGAGGCGTTGAAAAAGGCGGTTGCCGTGACCAGACCGGGAAGCGCCAGCAACACAACAGCATCGCGGCGTCGCGGCCAGCACCGGTCCGGTAATGCCTACCAGGCCCGTCCTCCCAACCGGAAATCCCGGCCGCGAAAAGAACGTTGCCGGAAACGCGCCGAGTCCTCGCCCGGATGTTTGCACCGGCGCTGCGCGTTTGATCCACAAGCAGCATCCAGACCGCCAGCGGCAACGGTGTCGCACCCAAGGCCGGGCGGTACGATAACGAGTTCGACAGGCACGCGTGGAGTCCAGACAGTCGGGGACGACAGAGGCTGGATTAGAACAACCACGCCGGTAAACTACAACATCCTGCTGTGCCGGGTATAGAAAATCAGGCTTGCTCGGGGCAGCGGGGTGCTGCTTAAATTCCGGCTCATCGTTTGGCGATTCCGGACTCAGCAGACTCACGTGAAAAAATTTCCCTTCGAGTTACACGGGCACCGCGGTGCGCGCGGTTACCGGCCTGAAAACACGCTGGCCAGTTTCAAGTACGCGCTAGCACAGGGGGTTAGCGCACTGGAAATCGACGTCGGTATAACCAAAGACGACGTCCCCATCGTACATCACGACTACACGCTGAGCCCGCACCTAGCCCGCCGCAACGGCAAATGGATCGAAACGGAACCGCCGTTGCGCTCGTTGGCACTGGCGGAGCTTGCCGAATACGACATCGGTCGCCTGGACCCCGACAGCGCGTACGCGACGGATTACCCCAGTCAGCGCGCCGTGGACGGCGAGCGCATTCCGACACTGGCCGATGTATTGGAACTGGCTCTCGCGCGCGGCAATGATACGTTACGGTTCAACATCGAAGCCAAGTCCACGCCACTGGTTGCGGATATCACGGCACCGCCTGAATTGATCGCCGAGTGTATGCTGCGGGTCATCGACGACGCCGCGATTCGCGAGCGCTGCATCGTGCAATCGTTCGACTGGCGCGTCGTTCTGGCGGTGCAGAAACTGGCGCCGGGTCTGAACCTCGGACTGACCACGGTAAGCCAGCCCTGGTATGACACATTGTGGCGGGGCAGGCCCGAGAAATCACCTTGGCTGGCGGGTTATGACCTGACTGCGTTCGGCGGTTCGCTGCCGCGCCTGGCCGCCGAGCTCGGTGCCAGCGAGTGGCTGCCGTATTTCGGCGAAGTCACCCCGGACAACCTCGATGAGGCGCACGCCCTCGGGGTACGCGTCATTGTCTGGACGGTTAACGAGACCGACGACATGCAGCGTCTCATCGCCATGGGTGTCGACGGTATAACCACCGACTATCCGGACCGGTTGCGCGCGGTTGCGGCTGCACAGGGAATTTCACTGCCCGCCCCGGCGCCCACGCAGCAATGACGCTTTATGGATTGCGTGGCTGGACCCACCACGGCTGGGAACAAACCTTGACCGTGTTGAGTCCCAGCGGTCGCGCAGAGGCGCTGCTGCACATGCAACGTACCGACGGTCTGCGCACCGTTCAGCGACCCGGCAACCTCACCCGCTACCATGAGATTCGCGCGGGCAGCGTGAATGCGCTGATAGAGCGCTACAGCATACAATTACTTGACCGCGGCGCCTGGGCGACCAAGAAAGCCGAACTGGGCGACGCGGTATACCGATGACCGGCGGCGCTGGCACGGCCGGCACTTGGCCCGGCCTGCCAGATCGGGTAATTTGCACACCTCGCGATAGAACAACGGTTCCGGAGAAGCAATGTACAAATCGCTGGTTTTGGATGCGGACAAGTGCACGAGTTGCCTGCAATGCGAAATGGCCTGCTCGATGCAACATGAAGGCATGTTCAATCCGGCGCGTTCGCGCATCAAGGTGTTCGAATTCGAGCACGGCGCGCGCTCCATACCCTACACCTGCACCCAGTGCGAGGAAGCCTGGTGCCTGCACGCCTGCCCGACCAGCGCCATCGTCATAAACCAGTGCACCGGTGCCAAAGAAGTAATTAACGACAAATGCGTGGGGTGCAAGGTATGTACCATGGCTTGCCCCTACGGAACGATCAATTTCCAGGCGTCGTCAGGCAAGGTGGTGAAGTGTGATTTATGCGGTGGCGATCCGCAGTGCGCGGTCGCCTGCCCCACCGGCGCGATCGTATACCAGTAACCGACAACGTGGAGCAGTAACGATGGGATGGCAGAAACAGATTCTTCGCGTTGACCTGACAAACGGTTCCGTACACAAGGAACCGCTCAACATGGACTGGGCGCAGCAGTACCTCGGCGAGCGGGGACTGGCGACCAAGTACCTGTGGGAACTGATGGACCCCGAGACCGACCCGATGAGCCCCGACAATGTACTGATTTTCGCTACCGGCCCCCTGACCGGCACGATGGCGTCGACCAGCGGCCGCTACGCGGTGGTGACCAAGGGCCCTCTCACCGGTGCCATCGCGTGTTCGAATTCCGGCGGTAAATTCGGCGCGGAACTGAAGTACGCGGGTTACGACCTGTTGATCCTGCAGGGCAAGGCGCCGCAACCATCGTATCTGTATATCGCCGACGACGACGTGCAGATCATCCCTGCGGGCGACCTGTGGGGCGCCACGGTGTGGCGCACGGAGGAAACGCTTAAGAAGATACATCACGACCCGCAGATCAAAGTCGCCTCGATTGGCGTCGCAGGCGAAAAGGGCGTGATGTACGCGTGCGTCATCAACGATCTGCACCGCGCGGCTGGCCGCTCCGGGGTGGGCACGGTGATGGGCTCGAAAAACCTCAAAGCAGTTGCCGCGCGCGGCACCAAGGGTGTGCGCGTCGAGGATCCGCAACGTTTTATGGAACTCGTCAAAGAGACCCACCAGCTGCTGAAAGAGAACGCCGGTGTCCGGGAAATGACCGAACTCGGCACCAACGCCATGATCGACGCGATGCAGGACTTCGGCGGACTGCCGACCCGTAACTTCCAGGAAGTACAGTTCGAGGGCACCGAAAAGATCGACCCGGCCGCTATGATGGAAACCAGACCCAACGGGCACCGCAACCTGGTCACCAACAAGGCGTGTTTCGGCTGCACCATCGCCTGCGGGCGCATCGCGCACATCGACAAAGAACATTTCACTATCGTCAACCGCAAAGAGTACTGGCATGCCTCCGGTGGTCTGGAATACGAAACAGCGTATGCGTTCGGCCCCGTAGTGGGCGTCGATGATATTGACGCGCTGACTTTCGCCAGCTTCCTGATGAACGAGCACGGCATGGACCCGATCTCGTTCGGTGTGACCCTGGCGGCGGCCATGGAACTCTACGAGACGGGTGTGATCAGCAAGCAGGACACCGACGGCGTCGAACTCAATTTCGGCAATGCCGAGGCACTGACGGTGATGGCTGAGAAAACCGGCAAGTTCGAGGGATTCGGCCAGGTCCTGGGGCTCGGCTCGAAGCGCATGTGCGAAAAATACGGCCATCCAGAACTGTTCATGGGCGTGAAAGGCCAGGAGTTTGCCGGGTACGATTCGCGCGCACTGCAGGGTATGGGCCTTGGTTACGCCACCAGTAACCGCGGTGCGTGTCACCTCAAACACGATACCTTCGCCGAGGATATGGAAGATCAGACCGGAAAAGGCAAAGCATTGCCTTGCAAAGAGACGCAGGATGCCACCGCGGCGCTGGATTCCACCGGCATCTGCCTGTTCACTGCGGGTGCCTGGGGTTCGGATAACCTGGCCCGTCAGGTGGACGCCGCTTGCGAAGGCGATTGGAGCACCGAGCGTTTCGTGGAGACGGGCGAACGGGTCTGGACCCTGGAGCGCATGTTCAACCTAAAGGCAGGTTTCACCGCCAAAGACGACACGCTGCCCGAGCGGATGCTGAACACGCCTGCCCGGTCGGGCACGGCCAAGGGTAAAATCAGCGAACTGGACAAAATGCTGCCCGAGTACTACACGGTCCGTGGCTGGAACCAGGACGGCGAGCCCACGGAGCAGACACTGCACCGGCTGGGCTTGTGATGAGCCACACCTCACCGAACGGGATGTAGAGGCGGCATGAAAATCACCGTCAAAGCGGGCGGTCTGTTGTACGAGTATCTGCCGCCTGAGCGTACTGCAAACCGCGCGACACTGGAGGTCGCGGAGGCCGCCACACCCGCGCAGATCATGCGGGATCTGGGTTTCCCCGCCGACGCCAGCTATCTGGTTATCGTCAACGGCGAACTGGTGCCCGCCGAGCAACGCGCCAAGTTACAGCTAGCCGACGGCGATCAGTTGTCGATAAACCCGCCGCTTAAAGGCGGTTGACCCACGGTGAGGATGATAAGCGTTTGATCTAACTCCCCCTCACCCCTTGCCTTCTCCCCCATGGGAGGACGATAACTGATTACGCAAAGGTCACCAGAAGGAGAGTGGCAAAGACGGGTGGGCAACAGCCCGACCGGGCCGTTAATAAGTCACAGATTCGAGGCTGACCAGTTCACCGGCACGAATACACGCATCAGGCACACTGTAATCAACGTCACAGATGTGATAACAGAGCGCAGCAAGCGCCGGAGGACTTGGCAGATGTCTTCAAACCCTCGAGCACTGATGCATTTCGGCCGCATCCTCAGTTCCTGGATAGTTCTGGCGATTGCGGCAACCGGCGGCGCCTATTTCGGTTCGCACCTGCTTGCCGACATCGACAGTTTTGACGCGGGACGGGGCGATCGTTTCATCTATCCACACGATCACTACCTGCAGTTGCTGGTCGCCACCGGCAGCGGCAACCTGCAGCGCGTTGCTTACTCAGAGCTGGGGAAAATCCGCAGCAGGCATCCCCGGGCGTCGTTACGGATCGCCGATTCGTCCCTGGCGGTCGAACTGAACACCCCGCGCCCGGAAGCTCATCTGGACTACCGGGTCGTCTCGCAAGATGCAGACGCACTGCTGATCGAGACCCGTTACAGTGACAGCGAGTTCAAGATCACCAGCCGTTATCGCGTTGACGGTGAGCGCGTGACGCCGCTTTATTGCCATGTGTGGAATCCGTGGCTTATCGCACAGGCGCTGTTGTATATGGGGTTGCCGCTGGCACTGGCGATCTGGCTGCTGGGCCGCCTGCTGCAGAAACACGAGGAGCGCGTGCTGCTGGCACGCGGCGAGCGTCCGTACATGCAGCATCGTTACCGATTGACCTGAGCGCCCGGCAACCCAGCACGAGCGGCCGTGGCAGCGGATGAATAAGCGAGCCTGACAACAACCTCCGGCGTCACGCCGCCAACCGCTCCGCGGCATGTACAATACCCGCCTCGTTCCCGCAGAGACAGTGGCATGACCACCACATCCCGAACTGAGCTGTCCATCGCGTACGGCATTGTCGCGATGACGGTGATCGTTACCGCGTCCAATTTCCTGGTGCAATATCCAATCAACGATTGGATCACCTGGGGTGCACTTACCTACCCCGTGGCGTTTCTGGTTACCGACCTGACCAACCGCCGGCTGGGCGCGCAATCGGCACGGCGTGTAGTGTATGTAGGCTTCGCTCTGGCGGTCATCCTGTCCATCGTGCTGGCAACACCGCGTATCGCGATCGCTTCGGGCAGCGCGTTCTTGATTGCCCAGTTGCTGGACGTTTACGTGTTCAATCGCTTGCGCGAGGCCCGCTGGTGGTTGGCGCCGCTGGTCTCATCGGCACTGGGTTCGGTGGTGGACACCGCGCTGTTCTTCACCCTTGCGTTCGCCGGTAGCGGCGATCCGTGGATTACCTGGGCGCTCGGCGATCTCGGTGTCAAACTGGCAGTGGCGCTGATAATGCTGGTTCCGTTTCGATTGCTGATCGCGGCCAGTGTACCGTTGGCGCAAGGCGATGCTACTTCCTGAAGGACTCGATGGCTAAGGTTTCGCCGATTGCAACGGCAACGAAATCCGAATCGTCAAGCGCCGCAGCAGCAGCCGCCAGACGTTTCGGTGGTTCGTCGATCGGTTCGGCGGTAAGCGGGAACGTTCCCCAATGCACGCCTATTGAGTAGCGCGCCCGCACCTCGCGATGGATCCGCACCGCCTCTTCCGGATTGACGTGCATGTCACGCATGAACCAGCGCGGTTCATAACCACCGATCGGTATGATACCCAGATCGAACGGTCCCAGGCGTGCGCCGATTTCCTTGAACTGCGTGTCGTTGTAGCCTGTATCGCCGCCAAACCACACGCTGAAGTCCCGAATACGCAACGCCCAGCCACTCCACAGTGCCCGGTAACGATCAAACAGGCTGCGACCGCTCCAGTGTTGAACCGGTGTCGCAGTAACTTCGAGCAATGGCAGCTGGTGACTTTGCCACCAGTCGAGTTCCACTACATTGTGCACGCCCTGCTCCGCAAACCAGGACACGTGCCCCGGCGGGACAAACCAGGTCGCGCGATTCCCGATCGCGCGAACCGTCGCCACGTCCAGCGAATCATAGTGGTTATGCGAAATCAGGACGTAGTCGACGGCGGGCAGCTCGCTCAGCGCCAGCGCGGGCTGCGTTGCCCGCTTGGGACCCGCGAAGCTCAGTGGCGACGCACGCGGCGACAAAATCGGATCGGTCAGCACGTTGATCCCGCTGTATTGAACCAAGACCGTGGCATGGCCGATCCAGGTAACCTGAGGTGCGGCACCCGGCGTCGTAATGCGCCGCAAATCCGTCGCTCGCTGCGGCACAAGATGCCCCCGATTCTTGTAACTCTCCCACTTGTCGTCACCGAAGTGTTTCATCCGCATGAAACCGAAAAAACCGATGTCCTTGGGTTGCACGTAGAGGTTGCGAAAGCCGCTTGCCGTATGGTGTTGAGGCTTACCCGGCACCGGTTGTGTGTCGGGTGTCGCACAAGCACTCAGCGCTGCAGACAAACACACACCCCACAGTACTTTCGCGCGCACCGCCGACGCCCGGAAACCCGTGACATCACGACGTGTCTCTCTCACGTCGAACCGGAACGCAAAGTGGCGTCCGCGTCGGTGTATTCGATTGCGCCACCCGGCAGGAAGAACATCACCCGCAGTCGCCCGCCAGTGGCCGACGGGTAATGTGCCGAACCGGGGGGATAGACGCACCAACCCTCCGGATTACCGTCGAAGCAGGCGCCCACGGTGACCGGTAACACCGCGCACACCTCGCCGCCGGGGTGGCGGTGGTGGGGGCCGGTGATGTCCGCGATCTCCACCACGTCCACACTGAGGTTGTGTGTCGCCGGGGCCGGTTCGAGGACACGACCGCCCTTGCGGCGCTCGTCACCTGCAACCCCCATCCAGCCCTCCTCGACACCGGACCGGCACGCCTCGGCTATCTCCGAGAACGTCTCGCTCCCGGGTCCGAACGTTGCGTTCAGTTTCACCGAAAGGGCGCTGCCCCAGGATTCTTCGTGCACGATCTCAATCACCGGCTTCAGCACTTCGAGGAAGCGTTGCAGGTTCCAGGTCACGTTCTATCCCTCACGTGGATTGCCGCCAACAATAGTCTCGCAAAGCTCACTGCATGGTCTCCCGAGCGTAGTCCAAGACAGGAAGTCTACCGAAAACAGTGGCCGATCTCTGCGACGGTCCGACTAAGCAGACTGCTGGCAAGCGGCCGAAGTCGCGGTGCTTCGTTGTATTATCATTGTAAGTTACAACAACAAGTGGGTAACCGAGGAAACGTGACATGTCAGATTGTTATGATCGGGGAACCTACACGCGCAGTATCACTGCCACCTCTGACGATGCCCAGCGCTGGTTCGGCCGCGGTTTGAACTGGTGTTACGGATTCAATCACGAAGAGGCTATCGTCTGCTTCGAGAAGGCGCTGGCCCACGATCCGTCCTGCGCCATGGGCATTGTGGGATCTGTCCACGGGCGAGGTAGCCGAGGGAGCCGATACCCTGGAAGCCTTGGACGTTCTGGAGACAGCGTTCAGCGATTTCGACCCGCAAGGTGTAAACGTGCACCCGGGACTGCTGCACATGTATCTTCACCTCATGGAGATGTCACCGCATCCCGAGCGCGCGTCGAAAGCTGGCGATGCGCTGCGCGATCTGGTGCCGGATGCCGGTCACCTGCGGCATATGCCTACCCGCATCGACGTGCTATGCGGTCACTACAAGGCGGGACGCGAGGTTGCGATATACCGTACGGCCCGGCACACCCTTTTTGGCAGATCTGACTGGAAACATGATCAATCCGATTGTGACCACTGACTGGCTTGCCGGGCGCCTGGACGATCCGCGGGTTCGGGTGCTGGAAATATCGTCGGAACTCGAAGATACCACGTATCGTCAAGGTCATATTCCTGGTGCACTGCGCTGGTTCTGGAAGGACTTGTGCTGGCATGCGACGGATCGGGAATTTGTGACTCCTGATATGCTTGCTGAACGTCTCGGACCACAAGGAATAAGTGCCAATTCCACGTTGGTACTCTACGGCCACCCCGTGCAATACGGTACGTATGCGTTGTGGTCTCTCACCATGGCTGGTCATGAGGACTTGCGCGTGCTGGACGGCGGCCGCACCAAATGGATTGCCGAGGGCCGCCCCCTGACAACCGAGGTAGCGGAATTTTCCGTAGCGGACTACAAACCGAAACCGGGCAATACAAAGATGCGTCTCGGTCGCGAAAATTTACGCGAGCATCTCGGTGATCCGGATCGTGTGCTGCTGGACGTTCGCTCGCCGGAGGAATACAGCGGCGAGCGGGTAATGGAGTACGGCACATTCGACCACGGCGCCGAGCGCGGCGGACGTATCCCCGGCGCTGTGCATCTCTATTTCCGGGAGTTGCTCAACTCAGATGACAGCTTCAAACCGCCGGAGCAACTGCGCGAGATGTTGAACCGGGCAGGGGCGAACCCGGCACAGGTAAAGGAAATCGTGTGCTACTGTCGGCTCAGCCATCGTGCGTCCCTGGCCTGGACGGCCATGACCCATGTACTGGGCTACTCCGACGTCAAAATCTACGACGGTTCCTGGACCGAATGGGGAAGTATCGTGGGTTATCCGGTGGAAAAATAGGCGTTCGACAGCGGCGGGAAGCGTTCGAATAGCCATTGCGCGAATTCACATCACGAGGAGTAATGACGAAATACGACTACATCATCGTGGGAGCCGGCTCCGCCGGCTGTGTGCTGGCCAACCGCCTGAGCGAGGATCCGGAAATGCGGGTGCTGCTGATCGAGGCCGGTGGCAGCGACGACAGTATTTTCGTGCAGATGCCTACGGCGCTGTCGATCCCCATGAACATGCCGCGCTTCAATTGGGAATTCGTCTCGGAGCCGGAGCCCTGTATGGACGACCGGCGACTGGATTGTCCGCGCGGCAAAGTGCTGGGCGGTTCGTCCTCGATCAACGGCATGGTTTACGTGCGCGGCCACGCCTGCGATTTCGAGGAATGGGAACAAAGCGGCGCAACGAACTGGGGCTACCGCCATTGTCTTCCGTACTTCAAACGCGCGGAAACCTGGCAAGGTATCAGCGACGAATACCGCGGCGGTGACGGGCCCCTGGGGACTTGTAACGGCAATCAAATGCGCAATCCACTATATCGAGCTTTCATAGAAGCCGGCCAACAGGCCGGTTACCTGCACACCGAGGACTACAATGGTCACCAGCAGGAAGGATTCGGGCCGATGCACATGACGGTAAAAAGCGGCGTGCGCTGGTCTACGGCAAACGCCTACCTGAAACCGGCCCTGCCGCGCCCCAATCTGACCCTCGTGCAAAACGCCCTGAACGAAAACGTGACGCTCGACAACGGCCGCGCTACTGGCGTTGTCTATCGTCATCGTGGGCAACGCGTGCGCGCGCAGGCGGCGCGCGAAGTGATTCTGGCGGCCGGCTCGATCGGCTCGCCGAGCCTCTTACAGCTGTCCGGCATCGGTGCAGCGGCCACTCTGAAAGACGCCGGGATTACCGTGCAGCACGAACTCGCGGGAGTCGGCGAGAATCTGCAGGACCACCTGGAGGTGTATTTTCAGTACGAATGCACACAAGCTTTGTCGCTGAACAGCAAGCTCAATCCGATCGCCAAGTTCCTCATCGGCGCACGCTGGATTCTGTTCAAGGACGGTCTGGGCGCGACCAACCACTTCGAGAGTTGCGCCTTTATCCGCTCCAGGGCGGGCATCAAGTGGCCCGATATCCAGTACCATTTCCTGCCGGCGGCGATGCGCTACGACGGCAATGCGGCCTTTTCCGGACACGGCTTCCAGGTGCATGTCGGTCCGAACAAACCGAAAAGCCGCGGCCGTTTGTGGGTAACTTCCGCAGATCCCGCGCAGCCGCCCAGAATACTTTTCAACTACCTGCAACACCGCGACGATGTGGAAGCGTTTCGTGCCTGTATTCGCCTGTCGCGGGAAATACTTTCGCAATCCGCCATGGACCCGTACCGCGGACGCGAGATCCAACCCGGCAAGGATTGCGTCAGCGACGCCGCGATCGACGCCTGGGTGCGTGCCAATGCGGAGAGCGCTTATCACCCGTCGTGCACCTGTAAGATGGGCGCTGCCGACGACCCGCTGGCCGTCGTGGATGCCGAGTGTCGGGTGCTGGGTATACAGGGTCTGCGCGTGGTCGACAGCTCGATTTTTCCGACCATTACCAACGGCAATCTGAACGCGCCGACGATCATGGTCGCCGAGAAAGCCGCGGACCTGATTCGCAGCCGCCCACCGCTGCCGGCATCCAACGCGCCTTACTGGATCGACGGCGAATGGCAGACACGGCAACGTCAAGGTAAGCCGCAGCGAGCAATTTGAACCACCAACCGATAACCGATGGCGATGACTGAAGTCGCACTGAATTTTCGCCGCTACGGTGACACGGGCCCCGCGGTACTGATGCTGCACGGCCTGTTCGGCTCAGCGAAAAACTGGCACAGTCAGGCTACATCACTGGCCGGCGACTTCAGCGTGTATGCGGTGGACTTGCGCAACCACGGTGCTTCACCGCATTGTGACCAAATCGATTACCCGAGCATGGCTGCCGACGTGCTGGCGTTGATAGATGCGCAAGGTATCGAGCAGGCGAACATTCTGGGCCACTCGATGGGCGGTAAAGTGGCAATGCAGATCGCCCTGCAGGCGGCGCCACGGGTGCAGAAACTGATCGTGGTCGACATCGCGCCAAAACATTACCCCGGCCATCACGATGGTGTGCTCGAGGCAATGCAAGCGGTGGACTTTGACGCGCATCGTACTCGTCAGGACTTGGATCGCGCGCTGAGCGGGAGCATCCCGGACCCCAGCATCCGCCAGTTCATACTTACCAACCTGGTGCGCGACGCAGATACAGGCACGTTCACCTGGCAGTTGAACCTCCGGGCAATCGTCGCGAACTACGCTCGGCTCGCCACGGCGCCGCAGGGTCAGCCCTTCCAAAGGCCGGCGCTATTTATCAAAGGTGCCGATTCCAACTACATCCAGGCCGCGGACCGGGAAACCATCGAGATGCTGTTTCCCCAGGCGCGGGCCAAAGTCATCGCCAACGCCGGGCACTGGCCGCACGCGGAGAAACCGCGGGTGTTCGCGAAACTGGTGGGCGATTTTCTGCGCGGCGGCTGACTGACCGGCGTTTACAGCGAGCCGATTCGTTCCGCCAGGTTGGCGGAAACGTCGTGCAGCAGATCGCGCAGACTCACATTGTCCAGCAGGCGCGCTTTACCCAGCCACACCGAGGCCAGGACGATCAGTTCGCTCGGCTCTCGCTGCTCCGGCCTGCCGAGATCTCTGGCCAGAATACTTACGTACTCGGGCGTAAAGCCGCAGCCGCGCAGTTTCAGCATCCCGGCCTGTTCCAGACGCGCGAAATCACGCTCCCCCGCGATCACTGTCTCGGCCGTCTCCAGCAACGTCTGGCGCAGCATAGGTGCCTGGT
>Ga0224508_10000817_pt1 | contig 29002 bp, 27 predicted proteins | sample SF_Jan12_sed_USG_4_FD_170157 | JGI IMG/M metagenome (GOLD analysis project Ga0224508, IMG submission 170157) | Sediment microbial communities from San Francisco Bay, California, United States - SF_Jan12_sed_USGS_21 | ecosystem: Environmental > Aquatic > Marine > Sediment | place: USA...
GATCGCGGTACCGCTGATCGTCGGCTTCACGCTCGGTGTTGAGGCCCTGGGTGGCCTGCTCCTCGGCACGATCGTCACTGGCCTGTTCGTCGCTATCTCGATGACCGCCGGTGGTGGTGCCTGGGACAACGCCAAGAAGTACATCGAAGACGGCAACTGCGGCGGCAAGGGCTCTGATGCCCATAAAGCTGCTGTCACGGGCGACACTGTCGGCGATCCGTACAAGGATACGGCTGGCCCGGCGATCAACCCGTTGATCAAGATCATCAACATCGTTGCGCTGTTGATGGTTCCGCTGCTGGTTGGCTAAAGCCACGCGACAGTGATAGAAACAAAGCCGCCGGGTATCTTGCCCGGTGGCTTTTTTGTACACGGACGTACTTATGCCGCGATGTGCAGGGATGCACGAGAGCGGCGTTTTGCCCGTGAACTATGACGATCGACGAAATCCTCATCAATTACCGACCGCGCCGTGAATTGACCGGTGCGTCCCGCTTCGTCGCCGAGTTGTTGTTCTTCGGCATCAAGGAGGCGCGTGCCTGCCTGTTCGCCGGTCTGTTCTTCGTCGCCGTATTCGCCGTACCCAGGGCCGGCCTCTTCGGGATTCCCCGCTACGACCTGCTGCTGATTATTGCGCTCGGCATCCAGGCTGCGATGCTCTGGCTCAAGCTGGAAACCTGGGATGAGGTGAAGGCTATTACGCTGTTTCACCTGATCGGCTTTGCCCTCGAAGTGTTCAAGACATCCGAAGCGATCCAGTCCTGGTCCTACCCCGACTTCGCCTATACCAAGGTGTTCGGCGTGCCGTTGTTCTCAGGCTTCATGTACGCGGCGGTAGGCAGCTACATGATCCAGGCCTGGCGCCTTCTGGATCTGAAGATAGATCACCATCCGCCCTACTGGATGGCCTGGATCGTCGCAATTCTCGTGTACGCAAACTTTTTCACTCACCATTTTATCGGCGACTATCGCTGGTACATCACGACGCTGGCTCTCGGCCTGTATGCGCGGTCCGTCGTCACATTCAGGCCGCTCGACCGCGAGCGGCGCATGCCCTTGCTGCTCGCGTTCGTCCTGATCGGTTTCTTCATCTGGCTGGCCGAGAACATCAGCACGTTTTTCTCCATCTGGAGCTATCCCGACCAGCTCGGCGCATGGTCCGTCGTACACGTCGCCAAGTGGAGTTCCTGGTCCCTCCTCGTGATCATGACCTTCACGATCGTAGCCAATCTGAAACACATCAAGGAGAAGATCCGGGTCCCGGACTGACCGGAAAACCTGCGAGCAACCCATTCTCGTGCTATTTTGTTGAGACAGGCCGAAGATTCGCACACGGCGACGGAGCCTGGAGGGGAACATGAAAGAGCATCATGATGACGCACATAACCTGTCGATGTTCATCGGCGTGGGCGTCGCATTGGGCGCCGGCGTCGGCGCCGCCCTGGGCGCGGCCATGGATAACCTGGCCGTCGGCGTTGGCGTTGGACCCGCAGTCGGCATTGCCATCGCGGTCGCGGTCTGGAGTGCGCGGCAACCCGGTGAGGACAAATAGGCCTTCCTGAAAAGCGTGAACTGCGCCGCAGGCGCCAGCAGCCCGTAAGTAGACAATAGGGGTATGAAAAAGCCCCTCATTTTCATTATCGCCCTTGCCGGCGCATGGTATTTCTGGAGCCAGCATACTGGCGTCCAGGGAGCGTACGATGATAACGGCGAGCCCGTGACCATGCTGTTCACGACCGGCCAATGCGGTGACGCCTGCGACCAGATGCGCCGCTACCTCAAGAAACGTGTCGAATTCGAAGAATACGATGCATTCGAGGATGAAGCCGGTCGCGCCTTGTATCTCGAGTATGGCGGCGACGGCTTTCTCCCCTACGTCGTCATGGGCGAGCAGCGCGTGGTCGGGCCTGACACGGGCGCCATAGTTTCAGCGATGGCGGCCGAAATGGGGCCCGGATCGATTCGCGAACGTGAAGCACAGGCGCTGGCGGTGAATTTTGACAAGAACGGCGAACCGATTGTCGTTATGTACGCGACTGACTGGTGTGGCTATTGCAGGCAGGCGCGAGACTACTTTCGAGCGAACAATATTTCGTACGTCGAATACGACATCGAGAAGAGCAGCAAAGCCAAGCGCAACTACGACGTACTCAAGGGCAGTGGAACGCCATTGATCTACCAGGGCTACACGCGTGTTGTGGGTTTCCATCCCCGGCTGGTCGAGGAAAAGCTCGATCTCTGATCAGGAATTGAGCATGCGGAAGCTGCCCGTGGTGCCGGTACCCAGCACGGACGGCGCTTCGATGAAGTGCCCCTGAACGAAATCCACACCGATATCGCGTAACCAGTCAAAGTCCTCCTGGTGCTCGACCTGTTCGGCCACGATCTGGAACTCCATGGTACGTGCGAGTTTGATCATGGCGGAGACCATCTCCTGGTTGACGAGGTCGGTCTGCAGATTGCGCGTGTACGTGCCATCGATCTTCAGATAGTCGATCGGCAGGTGCTTGAGGCTCGAGAACGAACCGAGACCGCTGCCGAAATCGTCGAGCGAGAACTCACAGCCGATACCGTGAAGTACTTCGATAAACCGCTGCGCCTGCTGGACGTTGGACAGGATCGCGGTCTCCGTGACTTCGAAACAGATGGATGCCGGTGCCACGCCGGAGCGATCCAGGGCGTCGACCACGAAGCCAAGGAACGACTCGTCGCCAAGCGTCTGCCCTGACAGGTTGATTGCACAACTCCGGTGCGCCGCCAGCTTGATTTCACCTCCGGAGATCGCTGCGAGCGATGCGTTGATTACCCAGCGATCGATCTGCGGCATCATCTGGTAACGTTCCGCCGGCCGCAGGAACTCGGCCGAGTCTGTCGAGCGTCCCCGGCCATCATTGAGGCGTATCAGCACCTCCACGGCCGGACCTGTGTCGGTCTTGCCACGCATTGCGATGATCGGCTGTACGGCAAGCTCGAAGCCGTCTTCGTGCAGCGCCGTCTGCAACTGACGCAGCCACTGGATGTCGCCGCGTTCCCGGGCAACGGCCTCGTCGCGGGCCGAATAGATGTGCACCTGGCCCCGGCCCTGTTGTTTGGCCATGTAGCACGCCGAATCCGCCGCGCTCATGACATCCTGCAAGGTGCCGCTGGCGTGGGATATCTCGACCAGGCCGATCGAGATGCCGATATTGAAAATCTTGTCCTTCCAGACGAAGCGGTAATCAGCGATCGCGTTGCAGATGTCGGTCGCTATCTGACGGGCCTTTTCAATCGGGCAGCCAATGAGCAATGCTCCGAACTCGTCGCCGCCGAGCCTGCCGACAAAGTCCGAGTCACGGACCTGGTCCTTGATGAGCGCCGCAACCTCGCGCAGCATGTTGTCACCGGCCATATGGCCGCAGCTGTCATTCACTGCCTTGAAGCGATCGAGGTCCATGTAGAACATCATGTGAACGGCCTCTTCGGCATGCGCGGAGTCCATTGCTTCATCGAGGCGGCGCTCAAACTCCCGGCGATTGACAAGGCCGGTGAGCGGATCGTGGGTCGCCTGGTACGACATCTTGCGGGTAAGGCCGCGCAACTCGCTGACGTCGTGGAAGACAACGACAGTTCCCGAAATACTGTTGCTCGGGCCGCGCACCGGGGACGCCGTGATCTCGACGGAATGTTCCAGTTCGCCATCCACCATGACCATGACAGCGCGCCGCCCCATATTCACGCGCCGCCGCATGGCAAGGCAGCGCTCGACCGGGTCGCCAAGCGGACGCCGATCGGCATCATCGACAAGCTTGAATAACTCACCAACGCGGTGGCCGGCAGCATCATCCCTGTTGGTGCCGATGAGTGTTTCGGCCGCCAGGTTCATGTAGTCGATCCGGCCGTCGTTGTCGGTCGTGATCACACCTTCGGAAATCGACTCCAGTGTGTATTGGGCCTGTCGTTTGCTGCGCGACAACGAGACTTCGAGACTCTTGCGGTGGCTGACGTCGCGCGCGACGGTGAGGATCGCTGTGTGACCCTGGAAGTCGATCGTAGAGCTCTGCGCCTCGACCCAGAGCCCGGCCTGGTTGCCATTGATCAGCTGCATCTCGATGCGTCGTGGCGCGTTTTCGCCCGCAAGTCGCTTCGCCACCGTCTTGCGGAACAATGCGCGGTAGGCTGGTTTGACGAGGTCCGCGACTTCACGGCCCACCAGTTGGACCGGCTCCAGGCCGACCAGGCTGGCGGCCGATTCATTGGCCAACAGAATCTTGTCGTCATGAATGATTACGATTTCGGGCAGCGTCCGGGCGAAGTCCTTGAACAGGCGATCACGCCCCTGGATCTTCTCGTCGCGCTCGCCCAGGGCATCGAACAGCCGGTTTACGGTATGCGCAAGTTGCGCGGCCTCAGGGTCGTCAGGAACACTCAGGCGACGCCCGACCGATGCATCGCGCGACGCGTCGAGCAGTTCTTCATTCAGATTCGAGATCCGGGCGAGGACTCGCCGGCGCGATCGCCACAATCTCACGCACACGAACAAAGCCACGAGAGCCACCAGGGCCAGCGCTGCCAGTGCGATCAGTAGTTGCGACGAATTCATCAAGAGCCCGGTTATTGCGTAGTCAGTTTAGTGTGGATCATTTGATATGATTGCTTTTTTTCAGGGCTCAAGACGCATCTTCGGGTAAGCATATCCCAGCGAACCAAGCCCGCCGAGGCTATTCACCATAATTCCGAACTGGCTGTCATAAGTCACTGTTTCCAGCGATCGGCGAGACGCGGCGGAAAGGCGGATAGAACTTGAATTTCAATCGCTTACAGGTAAGACACGCATGAATACCGATTACGCTCGCCTGCAGATGGTCAACCAGCAGGTACGAGGCTGGAACGTTTACGACGAAGACGTCCTCGAAATGCTCAGGGAATTGCCCAGAGAGCACTTCGTTCCTGATGCATTCACCTCGCTCGCGTTTGCGGATATTGCCCTGCCGATTGGGCACGGTGAATACATGATGACACCGACGATCGAAGGACGTCTGTTGCAGGCGCTGGGCCTGGACGGCGACGAAAATGTCCTCGAGATTGGCACGGGCAGCGGCTTCATGACGGCCTGCCTTGCCAGGCTCGCTGCGCATGTCACAAGCGTCGAAATCCATGCCGATTTCATTGAGTCGGCCGCCGACAAGCTCGCCGATGAAAAAATCGATAACGTCGAACTCCTACAAATGGACGCGATGCAGGAACTGCCGGAAGGCCAGTTCGATGCCATCGCTGTGACGGGATCCATCCAGTCCTTCGACCCGCGCTTTGTCGAAGCGCTGAGCCCGCAGGGCCGCCTGTTCGTCGTGGTTGGCGACGGGCCGACCATGCACGCCAAGCTGATCGAGCGTACGGAGGAGCATGACTGGCAAACGGTTTCGTTATTTGAGACGGAACTGGCACCATTGGTACACGGAGCACTGCCCCCACAATTTTCTTTTTGAAATAAACGAAACCAGTTGCAGGCCTCTTGCATCTAAGACCTGAAGCGCTTCTTTCCAACTGGTTTGGTGATATAGTAGACTATAACACCTTGCGCCATACGGCGGCCCCTACCTGGAACGGCAAAAAAAATGAATAAATTGAGAAATATCAATATCTTATTGTTTATCATCGGCTCGATGGCACTACCAGCGTCAGCCAGCGCCGCGTCGTTGCTGGAAATCTACCAGCAGGCATTGCAGAGCGACCCCCTGATTCATGAGGCCGAAGCACGTCGCCTTGCGGCGCTGGAAGCCAGGCCGCAAGCGCGCAGCGCGTACCTGCCACAGTTGTCGTTCAGCGGTGGGTACACGATGAATGAACAATCGGGTCCTGATTTCGCACAGGTCGACCCACCGCCAGCACCACCTGTCGTCGTGACCGCTACAACGGAATCCGATGTACTGAACTGGCGCTTTGATCTGCGCCAATCCCTCTTCCGCTGGGACCAGATCGTCAATCTGAAACGTGCAGACAAGCTGGTCGCCAGGGCCGAAGCCGTGCGCGAGGCCGCGCAACAGGACCTGATCATCCGGGTTGCGCAGCGGTATTTCGACGTGTTGGCTGCAGAAGATGTGCTGACCTCCATACACGCCGATCGCACGGCAATTGCACGGCGTCTCGAGCAAGCCAAGCAGCGATTCGAAGTCGGCCTGATTGCGATCACGGACGTGCAGGAATCACAGGCTGCTTACGACCAGTCTGTGGCCGACGAAATCGGCGCCAAACGCCAGCTGGCGACGGCGCGTGAATTCCTGCGCGAAATCACGGGCGAATACGTCACCCAGTTGTCGGCGCCGAAACCGGATTTTCCGTTGCAGCGGCCCGCAAAGACCGAACGCGAATGGGTCGACCTGTCGATGAGCCAGAATCTTAATCTCGTTGCCAGCAGACTCGACGAGAAACTGGCAAGAGACGAAATCTCGTTCCGCCGTAACGGGCATTACCCAACACTCGAAATCGTTGCCAACACTGGCGAGACCGATTCCGAGGTCAAATACAGTGCGGCCGGTATATCCCAGCCGACCAGCGATTTCACGCGAACCAATGACAGCATCGGCATCCAGTTCAGCCTGCCGCTGTTTGCCGGTGGCGGCACGACGTCGCGTGTCCGTGAAGCCGTCTACCTGCACCGCGCAAGCCGCGAGCAGCTGCAGCGCGTAACAAGGGAAACCGAGCGCCAGTCGCGTGACGCCTACCTCGGTGTCCTCGCCGAAGAAAGTCGCGTAAAGGCGCTGAACCAGGCCGTTTCGTCGAGCCGCACCGCACTCGAAGCCACGCAGGCGGGCTTTGACGTTGGGACTCGCACGATCGTCGATGTACTCAATTCGCAATTCGCTCTGTATGCCGCGATCACGAACTATGAGCGCAGTCGTTACGATTACATTCTCAACGTTCTGCGTCTCAAGGCAGCCGCCGGCACCTTGCAGGTTCAGGATCTGGAACAGATCGATGCATGGCTCACCGAACGCAAGACACCAGAGCAGGTATTCGCCGAGGAAGAAGCCGCCGAGTCGGGTAGCTAGCTGGAGTGACGGTCGCTGAGCAGCGGCTCCAGCAGCACCAGGAGCCGCTCAAGCGCCCCTCGGTTTTCTTCAAGAACCAGCTGGCCGGCGCGTCCGATACGCTCGGCCTGCTCTTCGTCCGACAATAGCTCGCTGATAGTTTCTGCAAGTTCGCCGGTGTCTGCGACCTGGCGACAGGCGCCGCGGTCGACAAACAGGTCCGCAATGTCCTGGCCATTGAAGTTGTGCGGTCCGATCACGATCGGTACGCCCAGCACTGCCGGTTCCAGGAGGTTGTGCCCGCCAATGGGAACAAGACTTCCCGCGACGAACGCGATATCACTGGCCGCATAGAAAAGCGGCACCTCCCCCATCGTGTCACAAAGAAAGACTGACGCATCGCCCGCTGGTCGGTTTTCTGTCCGCGCAACCTGGCTGAACGCCCGTTTCTCGACGAGGTCCCGAACCGGGGGAAAGCGTTCCGGATGACGTGGCACGAGCACGAGTACGAGATTGGGGTGGCGTTCCAGTAAGTCCCGATGCGCATCAAGCACGAGCTCCTCTTCCCCTTCGTGCGTGCTGGCCGCAATCCAGACGGGACGTTCACCGAACAACTCGGCGCGCAGGGCCCTGCCTTGCATCAGGACATCGGGGTGGGGCTCAACATCGAACTTGATATTTCCCATGACGCAGGTCCGCACCGGGTTCGCGCCCAGCGCCAGGAAACGATCCGCGTCGTGCTGGCTTTGGGCCGCAATGATGATTCCGTGCGACAGGGTCTCGCGGATCAGGGGCAGGAGCTTGCGGTAACCCGGGACCGAGCGCGGCGAAATCCTGGCGCTGACGAGAATCAGCGGGATCTTGCGAATTCCACAACCGCGATACAGGTTCGGCCAGATTTCGGTCTCCATGATCAGTGCCGCGTCGGGGTTCACATCGCGGAAGAAACTGCGAACCGCATTGGGAAACTCGAAGGGAATGTAGCTGTGATAGACGGTGTCGCCGAACAGGCTCCTGACGCGGGCAGCGCCGGTCGGTGTCACTGTCGTAATCACCAGGCTTCGATCCGGAAAACGCGTCTTCAGCGCGCGAATCAATGGCGCCGCTGCCTGCACCTCACCGACCGATACCGCGTGCACCCAGATGCAACGATCGATCTTCGGGAACCCAAAGCCAAACCGCTGGCCGAGACGCTCGAAATAGGTCCGGTTCCCGAGGCCGCGCACGACCCAGTAGCACGCGAACGGAATCAGCAACAGGTAGGTGAGCAGGTTGTATAGGAAGCGCACGACGGGCTCAGGCTATTCGTCGTTGAGCCTGTCAATAATACGGCTGGATGAGTGACCGTCACGAAACGCGAGTACCCGGACCTCACCGCCATTTTGCAGCACCTCGCGAGCGCCCACGATCTCCTCCGGCTGGTAGTCGCCGCCCTTGACCAGGACGTCTGGCAACACGGCTTCGATCAGCCGGGCCGGCGTGTCCTCCGGGAACGGAACGACCCAATCGACAGCAGCCAGTCCTGCCAGCACGAGCAAACGATCTTCCAGTGCATTGATCGGCCGCGATTCGCCCTTGAGTCGCCGCACCGAATCGTCGTCATTGACGGCAACGATCAGGCGATCGCCCAGGCTCTTCGCCTCCTCGAGGTAAGCAACATGACCCGCATGCAGAACGTCGAAACAGCCATTGGTCATGATGACGCGTTCGTTGCGGCCGTGAGATTCGGCGACCAGCGCCAATAACGCCTCCAGGTCGACCAGTCCCCTGCCGCCCTGGCCACGCTGGTGCAAGGCTGCAGAGATTTCGCCCGGCGTAACCGTAGCCACACCGATCTTCCGGACGACGAGGCCGGCGGCGATATTCGCGAGAGCGGCTGCGGACCCAAGCCCCTGGCCACTGGCCAGCGCCGCCGCAAGTGTCGCAATAACCGTGTCGCCGGCACCGGTGACGTCGTATACCTCTCGAGCCTGCGTCGACAGGAACAGCGGTTCGGCACCGGCCTCGACAAGCAGCATGCCTTTCTCGCTGCGGGTCACAAGCAGGGCATCAAGTTGCAGCTCATCCATCATTGACCGGGCGCGTTCGACGAGTTCCTCGTCCGAGGCGCTCTTTCCCGCGACGGTCTCGAACTCCGTCTGGTTCGGCGTAATCAGCGACGCGCCGCGGTATTTCTCGAAGTCAGTGCCTTTTGGATCCACCAGGACGGGCACGCCCGCGTCGCGACAGGCCACGATCATAGCGCTGACGTCGGACAAGGCACCTTTGCCGTAGTCCGACAGGACCACGGCACCTGCCCCATCCAGGGTTTTAGCCAATGCCCCAGCCATGGCTCCGCCGGGCATAGCCGCAGCCTTCTCCTCGTCGAGGCGAATGAGCTGTTGGCCACGACTCTGAACGCGCGTCTTGGTAATCGTGGGGCGGTCGGCGGCCTCCGCGAAACTGCAGTCGATTCCGCGTTCACTCATGATCGAGGCGAGCGAGTCTGCTGCGGCATCCTTGCCGACGACGCCGACGAGGCTCGTCGAGACACCCAGCGCCGCGAGATTGACCGCGACGTTGGCTGCGCCGCCCGGGCGGTCGTCGGTTTCATGCACGTGTACGACGGGTACGGGCGCCTCAGGCGAGATACGGCCCGTGGACCCAAACAGGTATCGATCCAGCATGACGTCGCCGGCAACGACAACGCGAGTCGATGAGAAATCAGGAATCGAGATAGTCACGCGCGGAATCTTACATGACTACCGCTATGGAGTCCTGAGCGTAGCTCAGCCTAGCCGCACTTTGAGTCGCCGCAACTGAGACAGGTCATGCAACCATCCATCATGATGACGGCCGTCGTGTTGCACTTGGTACACAGCTGGGCACCATCCGGATAATCGTTATCTGAAAACGCATCCGTCTGCTTCTTGGCTTCTTCGTACTGGGCACGCTTTTCGGCGATCAGCTTCTTCTGGCCTTCGTCGAGCTCCGGCGCGGCAATCATACCGATCATGATCAGGTGCTTCTCAACGATGTGACCGAGCTCGGCAATGATCGAGGGCATGAACCTGCCGCCTGGCTGCCAGTAGCCGCCACGCGGGTCGAACACCGCCTTGAGTTCCTCGACGAGGAAGGTCACGTCACCACCTTTGCGGAATACGGCCGAGATAATACGTGTCAGCGCGACGATCCACTGGTAGTGATCGAGGTTCTTTGAGTTGATGAAGATCTCGAACGGACGACGCTTCTCATGCTCAGTTCCCTCGTTGAGGATGATGTCGTTTACGGTGACGTACATCGCGTGATCAGATACAGGCGTCTTGACCTTGTAGGTCGAGCCGACGAGCATCTCCGGCCGTTCGAGTTTCTCGTGCATGCGGATGACTTCGGCGCGATCACCTCCGCCCTCACGCTTGAACTCACGCTTTTCTTTTTCCTCAGCCGGCTGATTGACGGCGTAGCCAACGATTTTTTTGTCGATTTTGATCATTTAAAACTTTCCGTAATAACCTTCTTTGAGGGCATCGAACAGGTTCGCGGCGGTATGTATTTCGCCGTCGTACTCTATTTCTTCGTCGCCCTTCAGGTCGACGGTGCTGCCGTCGTCCAGCGTGAAGGTGTAGTTCGTGTTCTTGAGGTCTTTCTCCTTGACCAGCACGCCCTGGAACGCCTCCGGGTTGAACCGGAACGTCGTGCAGCCCTTGAGACCCTGCTTGTAGGCGTACAGGTAAATGTCCTTGAAATCACCGTAGGGGTAATCCGTCGGCACATTCGCTGTCTTCGAGATCGATGAGTCAATCCACTTCTGGGCGGCCGCCTGGATATCCACATGCTGCGTGGGCGTTACTTCGTCAGCGGTGATGAAATAGTCCGGCAGGCTACTCGCAGCGTCCGCGTCGGCGTGCCCGGCCGGCATGGCCTCCGGATCGACGCTCTCGCGATACGCGAGCATCTCGAACGAGAAGACATCCACTTTCTCTTTGGTCTTCTTGCCCTGGCGAATGACGTTGCGGAAGTAATGGTGTGCAAAGCTCGGCTCAATGCCATTCGACGCATTGTTAGCCAGCGACAGCGAAATGGTGCCCGTCGGTGCAATGGAGCTGTGATGCGTAAAACGCGCTCCGGTCTCGGCCATTTGCTCGACCAGTTCGGGCGCCTCTGCCGCGACGCGCTGCATGTAGCGGCTGTAGCGGGCGTGCAGAATCCGGCCTGGCACTTTGTCGCCGGCCTGGTAACCGTCAGCACGCATTTCCGGGCGTTTGCGCAGCATCTCTTCCGTGACTTCGAAATTCTCTTTCATGATCGGCGCCGGACCCTTCTCCTGCGCGAGTTCGAGACCCTCTTCCCAGCCGGCCAGCGCCAGCTGGCGCGCGACTTCTTCGGTGAACTCAACGGAGGCGGGATCACCGTACTTCATGCGCAGCATGTTGATCGTCGACCCCAGCCCTAAGAACCCCATGCCATGACGACGTTTGCGCTGGATCTCATTGCGCTGCTGCGGCAGCGGCAGGCCGTTGATCTCGACGACGTTGTCGAGCATGCGCGTGAAGACCTTGACGACCTTGCGGAACGTCTCCCAGTCGAACGTTGCCTCTTCACTGAAGGGCTTGACCACAAATCGCGTCAGGTTGATCGAGCCAAGCAGGCACGAACCGTAGGGCGGCAGCGGTTGTTCGCCACAGGGGTTGGTTGCGCGAATGTTCTCGCAGAACCAGTTGTTGTTCATCTCGTTGACCTTGTCGATCAACACGAAACCGGGCTCCGCGAAGTCGTAGGTCGACGCCATGATGATGTCCCAGACGCGCCGGGCAGGCAGGGTCTTGTACACCTTGCACGCAACCAGGCCTTCCGGGTTTGTGACGTAATTGCCGGCTTCCGGCCAGTCACGCCAGACAAACTGACTCTTGTCACTGACGTCCAGGCCGTCGTCCTCGGCTTCCTTGTGGGTCACGGGGAATGCGAGCTTCCAGTCGTCTTCATTAATGACGGCCTGCATGAACTCGTCCGTCACGAGCAGCGAGAGATTGAACTGACGCAGACGCCCGTCTTCGCGTTTGGCGCGAATGAACTCCATGACATCGGGATGGCCAACGTCAAACGTACCCATCTGCGCGCCACGGCGACCGCCAGCCGACGACACCGTGAAACACATCTTGTCGTAGATATCCATGAAGGACAGCGGGCCCGAAGTGTAGGCGCCGGCACCCGTTACATAGGCCCCTTTCGGGCGTAGCGTCGAAAATTCGTAGCCGATTCCGCAACCGGCCTTCAGCGTCAGCCCCGCCTCATGCACCTTGTTAAGGATGTTGTCCATCGAGTCACCCACCGTACCCGACACGGTGCAGTTGATCGTGGATGTGGCCGGCTTGTGCTCCTGGGCGCCCGCATTAGACATAATACGGCCGGCCGGGATGGCACCAGAGCGCAATGCCCAAACGAATTCCTTGAAGAAATGTTCGCGCCTTGACTCAACCTCGACGTTGGCAAGGGCCTGGGCAACACGCTTGTAGGTATCGTCGATCGTCGTATCGATCTTCGAACCATCTTTGGCTGTAAGTCGATATTTTGCATCCCAAATATCGAGTGATGCGGGCTGAAATTCGATGTCGGTAACCGTGTGCGTATCCAGATTGACGGCAGACTTCATTGGTCCTGTTACTCCCCTGACTCCCTTAGGAGACCCCAAAATTCTGTTTTATCCTGCTATTTTTCCGGAGAAAAGGGCCCCGCTCGCCTACGGCCAGAGTGCGCGTGACGAGTGCCGTTTTCGACCTCTTTTCTCTTCTGATCAGACACAAGATGTTGTGTCTAAGTGGAGACAAGATTATGCCCGTAGCGGCCTACTGTCAAGGGTTTCCCTTAAATTTCTTCATGGGCCTTTCTCATTCTAAAACAATGAGTTACAAGCCTATTGCGAGTAAGTGCTTTAAATATAAGCGAAAAAAAACGACACTTTCGTGAAATACCTATACCACTACATATAGTGCCCATTATTGTCACATACGATCGGGCTTGAAATGGCCTCCGGAGCCCTTATCTAAGCCTCCAACAACGCTTTTTGAGTGGAGGAAACCATGAATATTGCCCGTTTCGAACCCTGGTCTTTCGTCGATTTACTGCATCGCGATCTCGACCGGATGGCCGCCCATCGCAACGCCGCCAACTCTGATCACAGCCCGGTCGCGGACTGGGTCCCGGCTGTTGATATTGTTGAAGAAAAAGACCGTTTTGTCCTGCGCGCCGACGTACCGGGAGTGAACCCGGAAGACATCGATGTGTCGATGGACGCCGGTGTGTTGAGTCTCTCGGGCGAGCGCCATGCGATCGCACCATCAGACGATGCTGGCGTACAACGCATCGAGCGCGCTACCGGGCGCTTCCTGCGGCGCTTCACACTTCCCGAGACGGCCGATGCCGAAGGTGTCGCCGCCAAGTGCGCCAACGGGATCCTCGAAGTGTCGATTCCCAAGGCACCGGAGATACAGGCACGCCGGATTACGGTGGAAGCAGCCTGAGCCAGATCATCGACAACGCCCGGGCGCGACGATACAGCGCGCCCGGGCATCTTTTTTACCACGGCCTATAATTCACGACAGGCCAAAGCGTTCACGGGCGATTCAGTCGGGTGAACCTAAGGTTTGAATACGAATCTCATAGAAAAGACGAAGGACTATTGAGGCTTTATATGATCACCAAGACACGACTACTCTGGACCAGCCTGTTACTCGCGTTTATGTCGGTGGGGGCGCAAGCCGCGCTGCCTGCCAGTATCGGCGGCAAACCTGTTACGAGCCTGGCACCCCTGGTCGAGGTGGCTTCGCCTGCCGTGGTGAACATTCAGGTTACCGAGACGCGCCGCGATCGCTTCGGCCGACCCGTTGAAGGCGGCGGTACTGGTTCGGGTGTCATCGTCGACGCGGACGAAGGCTATATCCTGACCAACCATCATGTCGTGGGAGATGCCGACGAGATCCAGGTAACCCTGATTGATGGCCGCTCGCTGCAGGCAGAGGTCGTCGGCTCGGACGAACGGACGGACATCGCGTTGATCAAGGTCGAGCCCGACAACCTGACCGAGATGCCGATCGGCGACTCCGCCAAGGTCCGTGTCGGCGATTTCGTCATTGCCATCGGCAACCCGTACGGACTCGACAACACGGTCACATCGGGAATCATCAGTGCCCTTGGCCGTACCGGCATTAGTCGCGGTGGTGTCGAGAGCTTTATTCAGACCGACGCATCGATCAATCCAGGCAACTCGGGCGGCGCCCTCGTGAACATGGACGGCGAACTCATTGGCATTAACTCGATGATCTTCAGTCGCACGGGCGGCAATGTCGGCATCGGCTTTTCCGTCCCCACCGAAATCGCGAGTTCGATCATGCGACAGATTCTCGACTTCGGCGAAGTCCGGCGTGGACTGCTTGGTGTCACGATTGACACGATCAATCCCGAGGATGCGGAGACTCTGAATCTCGATGTGGATGGCGGGGCACTCGTGAATCGCGTGAACGCCAACTCCGCCGCGGAAGAAGCCGGTCTGATGGTCGGAGACATCATCGTCGGCATCAACGACAAGACCATTGCGAGCGGTCCGGAGCTGAGCAATGCCATTGGCTTGCTGCGCTCTGGTGACGTCGTCACGGTCCGTTACCTTCGTGACAACAAGGAATTCATGGTCACTGCCAAACTCGGGAGGGTTGAAGACCAGCTGCTCTCGGGTGTGAATATTCATCCCGGCCTGTCGGGCGCGAATTTCGCTCCGGCCAGTACGGCGAGCGACAGCGGCGTGGAGGTCATATTCGTCGAAGAAGGCAGCCCAGCCGCTCAGCGCGACCTGCGTGCCGGCGATGTCATCACGTCCGTCAATCGGATCCTCGTTCGCAACTTACGCGACCTGCAATCGATCGCGCAGAACAACCGCATACTGTTCCTGCTGGTCAAACGCGGCGAGCGTTCCCTCATGCTCCGGATAGGGTAAGCTATGTGAATGCATAACGAGGACAGCACACCGCCAACAAGCAGACGATTTGTCGGCGCTGTCCTTGCTCTCGCACTGTTCGCACTACCGGCCGTTGCGGCCGCAGATATCGGCAAGCAGCGAGAGCTATTCAAGCGTGTCTACGAGACCGTCGAACGAGGTGACTGGAGCCCTGTCGACGGTCTTTCTGCATCTGAGCGCAGGCTTCTCGAACACTACGTCCTGTGGCCCGATCTTCGGGCAACCTGGCTGCGCGCCAACCTGAAGAGCGCGCCGGCGACCGAGGTCGATGCGTTTATGCAGCAGTACGGGACGCTGCGTCCGGCTCGTGAATTGCGCTACAAGCAGGCGATGCTGATGGCGAGAGAAGGCGACCTCGCGGGCTTCCGCATAATCTACGAGCAGTTTTACCAGGGGCAGGACATTGCGAGACTGGATTGCCTGGCCTTGCAAGCCGAGATCGATACGGGCCGGCACGCGCGCGTCAACCAGCGTGCGATCGACTTGTGGCTGGTTGGCGCGAGCCAGGTCAGTGAATGCGATCCGGTGTTTGATTATCTCAATGACAACAACTTGCTCGGCCCCGTGGAATATCGGCAACGATTCGGCCTGGCAATTGAGGCCCGCGAATTTCAGCTAGCTCGCTGGCTCGCAAAGAAGATCGACCAGCAGCATGTGAATGAAGCAACGCTTTGGATCCAGGCGCAGTCAGGTCCGGAAGGGTTTCTGCGCAGGCACAACCCGGCGATCAATGGTCCAACCTATCGGAGGCAACTCGCCTACGCCGCGGAGAGACTGACCTATCGCGATCCGGAGATGGCTGCGCGATTGTGGAACGCTCTCGAGAAGCGTTACGGCTTCTCCGAAGAACTGAAGCTGCGCACGCGACGCCACATTGCCTTGTGGACGGCCCGTGACAACCTCCCGGACGGATACGCCCTGCTTGCGAGTCTCCCGGAAGCTGCACAAGACGAAGAAGTAATGCGCTGGCGTGCCCGCAGCAGCCTGCGTGACACCAAGTGGCAACGCCTGCTCGTCGATATTGCCGCAATGACGACGGCCGAACGCGAGTCTGAGGAATGGAAGTACTGGCGCGCCGTGGCGCTACACCGTACGGGACAGGTTATCGACGCGAAGCTTGCGTTCGAGACCTTGAGCCAGGAACGCAGTTACTACGGTTTTCTCGCGGCCGACGAAATCGGCGAGGTCTATGCCCTCGACAGCAGCCAGCTGGCAGCGGATGAGGCCGCCTTGGCGGCGGTTGCCAGCAAGCCCGATATTGTGAGGGCTCGCGAGTTATTCCTGGTCGGCCTTGACGGTCGCGGTCGCTCGGAATGGGATGCGACCGTGCGCTTCTTCGATGAAGCAGAGAAGCTGCAGGCGGCCATACTCGCAGACCGCTGGGGCTGGCATTCGCGTGCGATCTCGACGGCTGCCAGCCTGGGACAGTACGACGACCTCGCCATTCGCTACCCGCTGCCCTGGAAACAGCAATTCGAGTCGTTTGCATCGGCTGCGAAAATCTCGCCCACCTGGGCTTACGGAATCGCACGCAGCGAGAGCCTCTTCATGCGCGATGTGCGTTCCAGTGCAGGCGCAGTCGGCCTGATGCAGCTCATGCCCGCCACGGGCAAGCAGGTAGCCAGGGAGATACGCCTGCCCTATTCAGGTCTTGCCACGCTGACGGATCCCGAGAGCAATATTCGGCTCGGCACTTCGTATCTCGGGCAGATGGCGGCACGTTACAGTGGCAACCAGGTACTCGCTACGGCCGCTTACAACGCCGGCCCGCACAGGGTAGACCGCTGGCTTCCTGAGCAGGGCAGTGAAGATGCCCGCGTCTGGATCGAGAACATCCCGTTCAATGAAACCCGCAAATACGTCAAACGCGTGATGTCGGCGCAGGCCATATTCCAGTGGCGCATGACAGGACAGGCACGACGCTTGTCCGATCACCTGGCCGCGGTCAAAGCCCAGCACCAGCAACTCGCCGCTCGATAGCTCTGCAGCGCGCGAGCGCCATCACCAATAAAGAAAGGCCGCCGCGGTTGCCCGCGACGGCCTTCCGGCTTGCCATGCGATCGTTATTCGTCAGGGTTGACGGCACGATCGTAGTTTAGACGCTCCGCCGCTTCGAGGGTCAGCAACTGCATGAAGTGCTTCACCTCCATGTCGGAGCCCGTTGGCGTCTCGCCATTACCACCCGCACCAAACACATTCTGCGGTACGGAGCGTTTCGCGAACGCGTCAGCCCAGATACGCTGAATTTCGATCTCGGCATCCAGCTTCTGTGCCAGCGCGTTGTCGGCAGACAGGATCTCGGCCTTCTTGTAGGCCTCTGCATCGGCAGCGACCTTCACAGCCTCGGCGTCGATCCTCGCTTTCGACAACAGGATCTTGGAGGTTTCCTCCTGGATCTCCGCAGCCTGCTTCTGACGCTCGGCCTCGATCAGCGTTTCTTTCTTGCGCGTCTCGGCTTTCGTGGTCGCTTCGACCTGCTCGACTTTCATCGCAGCCTGGCGTTCGGCCACTTCCCTGTCACCGCGAGCAATAGCGAGCAGGCGCTGTTCTTCCTCCTGCACCTTCTGCTCTCTCGCAATAGCGCGCATCGCGGATGCTTCCTGCTTCTGCTCCATACGCCCGACGAACTTCGCGTTCGGCTTCATGTTGGTGACACGTGCCTCGTGAACCGTAATGCCGTAGAGAACAAACTTCTGTTCTTTTCGAACCGGCATCTGCGTGTCCTCGTCGATCAGTTTCTCGACGACAAAGACGGCCTTCTGCTGGTCGCCGAATTCATCCTGGATCGCGGGATCCGACGCATCGGCTTCCGACGTCTGGCGCTTCACGGAGCTCCGCATGATCTCCTTGCGCTTTACGATATAGATGCCGTTCTGCATCTGGTTCTCGAACTCGTTGATGAATTCCGTACGCCCGCCCGAGTAGTAGTCCTCGGCCGACATCAGCGAGGCAGTAGCCTGCAATGTCTCCTGGAACGACGGGATCAACGCGACCCGAAGCAGGTTTTCCGGCGTCCGGTACTCGTGCGCCATCGTAAGGAACGTCGTTTCGTCAGTCGGCAGCCTGAATCGAACGGCGGCCATCGCGTCTGCATCAACCTGGTCCAGGAACATGATATTCAAGGGAGGCAGGCTGGCTGCGGCTGTGGACGCTTCTGACTCGGCGTTGACGCCATCTGCGGTCGTGTCATCGGCCAACACGGTCATTGCCTTCTTCCAGGCGTTGACCCGGCCGAAGAGATGCATGCTGTAGCCGACGCCGTCGACGACGCGCTCGTTACCGGTGATCGTGCGGACGTGGTAGATGTAACCCGGTTCCGCATAGAAGAACACCTGGTTGAACGTCATCGAGACGATCGCTATTGCGACCAGACCGACGATGCCTATGCGCAGCCCTTTCGGAAACGCGACTTTTACTTTGTCCTGTAACATCGTTTAACCCTCCTTGTTGCGCGACTATTCGCGCTTGATTGACTTCCTCAATGCGTCGATCTGGCTGGTCTTGTCTGCCAGGTATTTGTCCAACGCCTCGAGGAAGTAAATCTCCAACTCCCTGTCTTCTGCTCCGAGATTGCTAATTAAGTGCTGGTAGACCTCTTTCACGCGGGGACTGACCGACAGCACGATTTTTTCTTCACTGAAGTGATCATCGAGCAAGCCCCTGATCAATCCCGACAAGTTGAGTCCCGCCTCGGTTACCCGGTTCTTTTGGTCGGGCCGGACCAGCACATTGACTCGCTTGAAGTGCTCAGAATGTTCGTTTGACATAAGTCACCATGTGTATTGGTATGTAATATTCAGAGAATAATACACATGTATACACATGATTGTCAAGAACTACACACTGGTGTGTATGATATTTCGGAGATCAGTCCAGGGTGGCTGCCAGCGCGCGGGCTTTGTCGTAGAAGCAATCGATGCGTTGATCGCATTGCGCGAACAGCGCCCGAAACTCGGGCAGGCGCCCCTCATACAGGGTCATCGTGGCCAGGCGCGCGTTGTTGAGTTCGCCATTCTTCCAGCTCCCTGCCCCGTGGCCCGCGTTCCCGGCGAGCTGCGCCATCTCCTCCGCAAGGGCATCGAGACGAGTCTGCTTGCGACCTCGCTTTTCATCGTTCGGCAAGTCGCTCGCATACAGGCTTTCCAGGTCTGCTCGCGCTGTGGCCGTGACCTCCATAAGTGTCTGGCGGAGCTGCCGACGTGACTCATAGCGCTCTATATCAGCTGCCTGTCCCCGCGCTTCGAGCCAGCGATGCACACCGAACTCCTCGACCGCAGTCGCAAACGACTCGTTAAACCCGGAGTCGCCCTTCACATAGAGAACCTGGTGAGCGAGTTCATGGAACAGCACGGCGACGAGCTGCACGTCATCCCAGTTCATCATGGAGCTGACGACCGGATCGCGAAGTTTGCCCAGCGTCGAATAGGCCGCCACCCCTCCGACGAAGACATCGTAGCCGTCCGCCTCCAGTCGCTCGGCCTCACGGCGTGCCGACTGTTCCGAAAAATAACCACGGTAGCTGACGCAGCCCGCCACGGGAAAACACCAGGTCCTGGCCTCCATCGAGAACTCAGGCGCAGCGACCACGCTCCAGACAACGAAGTCGCGCTCGATGTCCGCATAGCTCCGGTAGCTCTCATTGTCGGGCAGAGCAAGTGTGTCGATAGAGAATTGCCGCGCCTCCTGTACCAGTCGCAGGCGCGCGGCGAGCTCGGGAGACGTGTCTTCATCCTGAAGAATCTCGGCTATCGGCTCGCGCTTGCGAGTCAGCTCCAGCTGTCCCTTCGCTGCCTGCAGGTAGTAGCACCCGGCGAGCGAGGAAGAGATCAGGACCAGGAAGAAAAAACGCAGCATTCGGGTACTATGACACGATGCAGGTTTATCTCGTAGGTGGCGCGGTTCGCGACGAACAGCTCGGCATCCCGCACAGGGAGAGGGACTGGTGCGTCGTGGGCGCGAGTCCTGCCGAACTCGAGGCGGAGGGCTACGAACGTGTTGGCAAGGACTTTCCCGTGTTCCTGCATCCCGAAACAAAAGAAGAGTACGCGCTTGCCAGGACAGAACGAAAGACGGCGCCCGGCTACCACGGCTTCGATTTCGATTGCTCGCCCGACGTCTCCATCGAGGAAGACCTGCAGCGTCGTGACCTGACGATCAACGCGCTTGCCAAGGATGCCGATGGCACGATTATCGACCCGTGGGGTGGACTTGCCGATATCGAGAATCGCGTCCTGCGCCATGTGTCCGATGCCTTCGTCGAGGACCCGGTGCGCATTCTGCGCCTGGCGCGATTTGCTGCGAGGTTTTCACATCTCGGATTCACTATTGCCGGCGAGACCCTGAGTCTCATGCATCGCATGATCGCGGACGGCGAAGTGGACGCGCTCGTACCGGACCGTGTATGGAAAGAGACCGAGCTCGCGCTGGCTGGATCGAATGCACGCGTGTACTTCGAAGTGCTGCGCTCCTGCGGCGCGCTGCGCGTCCTGTTCCCGGAGGTCGATGCGTTGTTCGGCGTTCCACAGCCCGAGCGCTGGCACCCGGAGATCGACACCGGCTTGCACGTGATGATGGTGCTGGACCAGGCCGAACAACTCAGCGACGACGTCGAAGTCCGCTTCGCCGCGTTGACTCATGATCTCGGCAAGGGCACGACGCCGCAACACGACCTTCCCAGCCACCCCGGTCACGAGATTCGTGGCTGCAAACTGATTCGGCGTATCTCAGAGCGGTTGCCCATCCCGAAGGCATGCCGCGACCTTGCGCTGCTCGTCGCTGAGTATCACACGCACTGTCATCGTGTACTTGAACTACGGCCAAGGACAATTCTCAAGGTGCTGGAGAAATCAGACGCATTCCGCCGGCCCGGTCGCTTCGAACAGTTCCTGACAGCCTGCGAAGCCGACGCACGCGGCCGTACGGGTCTTGAGAATCGCCGTTACGCGCAGGCCGGATATTTGAGGGGTGCATTTGCTGCCGCTGCGGCAATCGACGCTGGAGCGATTGCGAAGGAAACGGAAGATCGGAAGATCCCGGCGGCAATCCAACGCGCCCGGAAACGCGCGATTGCCGAGTTCAAAGCCGGCAATCAGGTTCCGCCGTAGAAATACAGGAACACTGAAAGAAACGTAACGCTGCCGTACAGGTCCGAGTTGTCCACGCCCAGGCCAAACTCGATATCGCCACGATCGCCGATCGGCGTTGTCAGTCTCACAGTCGCGGAATGGGTTGTGCCGCCATCCACCTCGCCCTTCCACGTCGCTGCCTCGATCCGCCAATAACGCTCTCCGGCTTCGATGCCCAGGTTCGCGCCAACCCGGTGATCCACCAGGCTGTTGATCAGGCTCAGGCGCGAGAACGACAGCAGATCGAGAAGACCCCTGTTTCTGTCCAGTCGCAGGTTTACGCTGTAGTCGTAGTCCATGCCACTAAGTCCGAGGCTGACCTTCTCCGTAATGTCGAAACGAGCCGTCAGTCCGGCGCCATTGGCATCGAAGTGGAAGACGCGGCCGGGAAACATATCGGTCGCTGGCAGTTCGAATCGAAAATCACGGTATTCATACTCGCCGGCGAGCATGAACCTTTCATTGCGCCAGTACAGCGATCCCCGCACGTCCCTGGAATCCAGGATGTCACTATCGCCCCAGTACGACACGCCGAGGCTCGCACCGATCGGGTCAAAATGATGATCGATTTCGAGGTCGCCGTACCAGCTTTGAACAGACTGTCCGCCAGGCAAGTCCACCCCGCTTCGCGCCACGGCCGCCGTAAGCCATGTATCTTTCGCGACGGAGAAATCGCCGAGGATCGCCGCGCTCAGTCCGTCCGCCGAATCGCCCTCCAACCCCAGCCCGACAATGTACCCTTCAGCGGCGAGCGCGTTGCTCGCCAATAGCAGACAGGCTATGCCACTACGCCAGGACATACAGAATGAGGCCAGCCAGCGCGAGCCGGTAGATCGCAAACGGTGCGAGACCGATGCGGCTGACGAAACGCATGAAGAAATCGATGCTCAGGTAGGCAACGACGGCCGAGACCACGACACCGAGCGCCAGCTCGCCCCACGCCACGGCGGCATCGCCCAGAATCAGTTCGCCACCCTTGTATAGGGTCGCCAGCAGAATCACCGGTGCAGATAGCAGGAATGAAAAGCGCGCCGCGTCCTGGCGTTCGAACCCCAGAAAGCGCCCGGCGGTGATCGTGACGCCGGAGCGCGAGGTCCCGGGCACCAGGGAAAGCGCCTGGGCCAGACCAATGATCAGTGCATCGCGAATGCGTATCTCGGCGATGCCTTTCTCTCTTTTTGCATAGCGATCGGCCACCGCCATCAGGATGCCGTAGCCGGCCAGCGTGTACACGATGATCGACGGGTCGCGCAGATTTGTCTCGATCCACGACGCGAACAGCAAGCCTGCCGCAGCTGCCGGAACGGTGCCAAGAGCGATCGCCAATGCCATGTAGGACTGCGGCGATTTGATGTCGCCACCCAGGATTCGGACACCGCCGCGCAGGAGCCCCATGATGTCTTCGCGAAAGAACACGCACACGGCGATGAGTGAACCGAAATGCACTGCAACATCAAACGCGAGGCCCTGGTCGGTCCACGCCACGAGGTAAGGAACAAGCACGAGGTGTCCCGAACTCGATATCGGCAGGAACTCTGTCAGTCCCTGGACGATGGCCAGCACTACTATTTGCAATGTTGTCACTGCTTACCTCTTTTCGACGTACCTGTCGTTTATAACGTATGCGTCCGGTCGGCCAGGCCAAAGCCCGACGGCATCGCGGTCGCTCCCTTCTGTAGCGCCATACACTTGAAGTGCTCGCCCATTTCTCCGGGCAGGGTAAGCGTTTTGACCTGCCCCGACAATGCGAGCTGCCTTTCCAGCGTCATTTCCCGAAAGTCGCGCATCTCCGCGTCGAGACCGCCTGCCATCAGAAACTGCGCCTGCGCGGAATAACCGCAGATCTCGAATCCGGCCGCCACGGCCGCCTCGGCAACGGACGTAAAATCAACCCAGGCGGTCAGGTCCTGGATACCCGGCTTCACGAGCGGGTCGTTATGTGCGTGATGGCGGAAATGACACCGCAACCATCCGTCGCTGCGCTCCACCGCGTAGTACTCGCGCCGGGAAACGCCGTAGTCGAGGAGAAACGCAACGCCTTCCTGCATGGCACCGGACAGGTCCTGGATCCAGCCTGGCGCGGCGAGGCAGACTTCCGAGGTATATCCGTCCGGAAACCGGGTACCCAGTTCGCCTTCTATTGCTTCAACGGTGCCACCCAGGTGCGAGGGAGCCAGCCCTTCAGTAAACCTGAAATCTTGCCCGGCCATTTCCACACGTTGCTGCATGATATCCGTAGCGCGACGCACGAAGCGTTCGACAGGTAGTGCATCCAGAACCTCGTTAGCCAGAATCACGCCTCGCAGCCCGACGGGCGGAGAATCGAGCCACGTCACCAGTGGCATGAGGTCGGGTACGTGTTGCCGCAACAATGCCTCCTGGCGTTCTCGCAGATCCGCCGATACCTCGAGGATCCTGTAGGCCGAGGGCAATGCATCGAGCCGCCTGAGCGCCGCGAGCACGTCGACCGCCAACCTGCCGCTGCCTGCCCCGTATTCGAGAATCTCGCCATTTTCGATTGGTGCGAGCACCTCGGCACACTGTCGCGCCAGCACGCCACCGAACACCGGCGAAACTTCGGGCGCGGTGACGAAGTCGCCTGCTTCACCGAACTTGGTGCTGCCCGCGGTGTAGTAGCCCAGGCCGGGCGCATACAACGCGTGCTGCATGTACTCGGCGAAACTGATACTGCCACCGGCTGCTTCGATCTGGTCACGGATGAACGCAGCCACCTTCGCGCTGTGTGCGGCGCTGGCCGAATCGGACTGGGGCAGTAATGGCGGCAGCTCGTTTTGCATGTCAATATCGCGTGATGATCGAGAAAAGCCTCAACGACAAGGTCGTACTCGTCACGGGCGCCGCCCGTCGCATTGGCGCGGCTATTGTGACATGCCTGCAGGAGAACGGTGCACGTGTAGCCATTCATTATCGCGGTTCGGCTGATGAGGCCGAACAACTGGCCGCGTCGTTGAACGACACACGCGCCGACTCAGCGAAAGCCTTCCAGGCCGATCTGCTCGACACGGGCAGTATCGCCAGCCTGGTGACCGCGGTTACCGATTGGAGCGGTCAGCTCGACGGGCTGGTCAACAATGCATCCACTTTCTACCCGACACCCGTCGGCGAGATCACGGAGGATCACTGGACCGACCTGGCCGGGAGCAATTTCAAAGCGCCGCTGTTTCTGTCGCAAGAAGTTGCGCCACATCTTCAGCAATCGAACGGCGCGATCGTGAACATCGTCGATATTCACGCGCAGCGACCACTACGCGATCATGCACTCTACGGATCCGCGAAGGCCGCACTCGCGATGCTGACACGTTCCCTGGCAAAGGACCTGGCGCCGGATATCCGCGTAAACGGTGTCGCACCCGGCGCCATTCTCTGGCCCGAGGACGGCATGACCGATGCTGTACAGGATTCAATTCTGCGCCAGGTGCCATTGCAGCGCGCCGGGAACCCCGACGATATCGCGGGCTGCGTGTTGTACCTTCTCAGAGACGCGAGCTACATCACGGGCCAGATAATCGCCGTGGACGGCGGCCGCTCGATCGGCTGGTAAACCTAGAAGGCTCCCGCGAACTCGCGTTCCGGCCGGCCTTCCGGCTCAGCCTGCACCTCGTCGAGCCAGTACGTTGCCTTCTGCTGGCCACCAGGTGCTGCAACCACCGGACAGCCCACGCCATTGAGGAACGACATGGCCGCGACGATATTCGGATCATCGTTCGCGCCCGTCGCGAAGGCCAGATCGTCGGTCGCAACACAGTCGACGGGCAGCCCGTCGAAGTAGTCGCCAAAGCCAGCCGCGTTGCTCTTCTTGAACGCAGTAGGACGCAGGATCTTCTCGCAGAAGTCGATGCCGACCTGCCCGACCGGCTTGCCGAACGTGTTGTCGCCAACGATGTAAACGCCACCGTTAACAAACGGATCCAGGCCGTTGATGACGAGTTCGCTGGCCGACGCCGTGCGGCGTGACGCGACCACGATCAACCGATTAATATCAATTGCATTCGCGCGGTTCGCAAAATAGTCGATGCTGTTGTTTGCGCCTGCGCGGTCCGCATTGAACTCCGTATTCGAAAAAATCTGGCCGTCATTGGCGAAACCGCCAAGGTGATCACCGAGGATGTTGGCCGTCTCAACGAGGCCGCCACCGTTGTAGCGCAGGTCGATGATGACATCTTCGACGCCCGCCGCGATGAATTCCGAGAAGACGTTATCGAAATCGTTGTTTTCGAGACCATCATGGGCCGTACTGACGAACGTCGCGAACTCCATATACCCGACGGGCGGAACGCCCGGGCCCATATCGATGACGCGCCACTGCGGTATCGGATTGATCGTCACGATGTCTTTGGTCACCGAGACCGTATATGTGCTTGTATCGAGATTCCGAATCTCAAACTCAACGGTGGCATTGTCCAGCGCCGCATTGATGCCTTCATTCGCGCGGATATCAGCTATCGTGCGCCCGTCGATAGTCAAAACAGTCTGGCCGCGCTCGAAGCCGCCAACCGTGTTCGCGGGACTGTCGACAAACACGCGCGTAAAACGCATCTCGTCATTCTCGATACGCCAGCTGAAACCAAAGCCCTCGAACTTGCCCTCACCGAAGAACTGCTGATCCGCCGCGAGTGACCCTACCGAGCTAAAACGATCCAGCGGTCCGCCTGTCGGGCTTTGCGGCCCGAAGGTCTGGGTCACTACGGTGACGAGTTCTTCCGGGCTCGCGTAGTCAGCAATGCTGATATTTGCCGGCAGCATGTCGTTCCACAGGTACCAGGCGTAAAGATTGTCGAGAACAAACTGCTTCTGTCCGTCGTTGCTGCACGAAGCGGGTGTCGCGAACCCGTCCCCGGATCCGCCACTGCAGGCGGCCAGGGAAGCCAGTGCCAGGACGCTGATGAAATAACGCATTTGTAGCCCTCTATAAGATAACGCCGACGACTTCGAGAGGATGACTCGCCGCATCGAATTTCTGCCAGTGGTCAAGCATGGTCCTGCCGCTTACCGGGTGTACAAGATCCGGTGCCAGCTCGGCCAGCGGACGCAGTACAAAACTGTAATTGAGTACATCGCTGCGCGGAATACGCACTGGTCGCTCCTCCACGACAAGGTCATTGTAAAGCAGCAGGTCGATATCGAGCGGACGTGATTCCCACTTTCCACCTTCGCGATCACGCCCCGCGAGATTATGTATAAACTCGATCTGCTCGCAAATCGCCTGCGGCGTATCATTGGACTCGAATCGGGCGACAAGATTCAGAAAGTCATCGCCTTCAAAGCCGACGGCCTTGCTGCGATAAACAGCCGACAACTCGAGCTCACTGTAGCGCGCGCGCAGCTCCCTGATGCCGAGGTGCAGATTGTCCTCGGGGTCGATATTGGAGCCGAGGCTCACATAGACGGTCGCCACGATTCGTTACCCGGGCTGTTCGCCACGCTCGATTTCGATGCCCACGTCTTTCGACCCACGAATTGCGCCCGGCTTGTGCACCCTGACCTTCACCCACGCAACGTCGAATTCGTCGCGGATGATGCCGGCGATCCGTTCCGCCAGCGTCTCGACGAGCTGGAAACTGGAATCTCCGACAAACTCCTGCAAGCGCTTCGCCACGCTCTTGTAGTTGAGCGTGTCCTCGACGTTGTCGGTTGCCGCGGCTCGGGCGATATCGGCGCTCATCTCAAGATCAATGATCACCGTCTGACGAATCTTCCGCTCCCAGTCCCAGATACCGATGATTGTGTCGATCTTCAGCTCATCGAGAAAAATCTTGTCCATGTCGCTCGTTTGTCCTGTTTTGAGACCCTTTCGGGACACCTAGTGTTTCCAAAGACCAGCGCGGCTGGGCTTTTATTTCATTGGCGATGTCCGCCTCCGCGAGACGCATGGCCCCCGCCACGGCGATCATTGCACCGTTATCGGTACAAAAAGCCAGGCGCGGGTAGTAGACCTCTCCCTCGAAGCGCTCCGCCATTTCCTTGCGCAACAGCCTGTTCGCACCGACGCCCCCGGCGACCACGATACGAGCGAGACCTTCGGCCCTGGCCGCCCTGATCGACTTGGTCGTAAGCGTATCCACTGCCGCCCGCTGGAATGATGCGGCCAGGTCCGCCCGGCATTCATCCAGCCGGCCGTCGGCTTCGGCCTTGCGAACCTCGAGCATGACGGCCGTCTTCAGGCCGCTGAAGCTGAAGTCGAAATTGGGCTTGTTCAACATGGGCCGTGGCAGATCGAAAGCCGCGTCATCGCCCTCCTCCGCCAGCGCTGCCAGTGCCGGTCCTCCCGGGTAGCCAAGACCGAGGAGTTTGGCCGTTTTGTCGAAGGCCTCGCCGACTGCATCATCCAGCGTCGTCCCCAGCACACGATAGTCGCCGAGTCTCTCAACCGCGATCAGCATCGAGTGCCCACCGGAGACCAGGAGCGCCAGAAACGGGAATTCGGGCGGCTCGTCCTCGAGCATGGGAGCCAGCAGGTGGCCTTCCATGTGATGTACGGGGAGCACGGGGCAGTCCCAGGCCAGGCCCAGGCCATTGGCCATGCCGCCGCCAACCATCAGCGCTCCTACCAGCCCCGGACCGGCTGTGTAGGCAATGGCGTCTGGCTTATCGATGCCAGCCTCGTCCATAACTTGTTGAATTAAAGGCAAAAGCATCCGGATGTGGTCACGCGACGCGATCTCGGGAACGACGCCTCCATACACAGCATGCAGGTCAACCTGGCTGTGCAACGCCTCAGCCAGCAGGCCTTTTGCGGTGTCGTACAGCGCCACGCCGGTCTCGTCGCAGCTGCTTTCAATCCCTAAGACAATCATAGGCCGCGAATGATGCCTGAACCCTTTGCAAACCGCCAAATCCGGCGCTATTATACGCGGCTCAGTCCCGGCCCTTGCGCCGGGTTTATTTATGTCTGGACGGAATACCTGAACAATGCCAAGCGTTCGCGTAAAAGAGAACGAGTATTTTGACGCTGCCCTGCGGCGCTTTAAACGTGCCTGTGAGAAGGCTGGAATCCTGACCGAGCTTCGTCGTCGTGAATACTACGAGAAGCCGACGCAGGAGCGGAAGCGCAAGAAAGCGGCTGCGGTCAAACGCCACATGAAGCGCCTTTCTCGTGAAGAAGCCAAGCGTAAGCGTCTTTACTAATACTCTCTCGCTCCGCGTCCGCGGAGCGTCTCTAGCAGTTTCTAAAGCATGTCGCTGAAGAACCAAATCACAGAGGACATGAAGTCCGCCATGAAGGCCGGTGAAAAAGACCGGCTCAAAGTGGTGCGCCTCATCCTCGCTGCTATCAAGCAGGTGGAGGTCGACCAGCGCGTGGAACTCGACGATGCCGCTGTGCTCGCTGTGCTCAACAAGATGGTCAAGCAGCGCCGCGATTCCGTCGAGCAGTTTGAAAAGGGAAACCGCGAGGATCTCGCCGCCATCGAGCGTGCCGAGATCGTGGTTCTCAAGAACTACCTGCCTGAGCAGCTGTCAGCGGAAGACCTCGCGGCCCTCGTTGATGAGGTGATTGCGGCTACAGGTGCCGAGAGCATTCGCGACATGGGCAAGGTAATGGGCCAGATCAAGGCCAAGGCCGCTGGTCGTGCCGATATGGGCGCAGTCAGTGCCACCGTCAAAGAGCGGCTGAACGCGCTCTAATTGGCACCATTTTTGCGCTCTGGCGTAGCCCGACCAATAGGCTATGCTATTTGAAAACAAGAACAATCCCTTAAGACCCGAGCGCAGGCGGGCTACGTTTATTTCACTATGGCCGGATTAATTCCCCAGGACTTTATCGACGATCTGATCGCGCGCGCCGATATTGTCGAGGTGGTCGGCCGCCGGGTGCAACTGAAGAAGGCCGGGCGGGAATTCAAGGCCTGCTGCCCTTCCACGATGAGAAG
>Ga0224508_10000818_pt1 | contig 28982 bp, 27 predicted proteins | sample SF_Jan12_sed_USG_4_FD_170157 | JGI IMG/M metagenome (GOLD analysis project Ga0224508, IMG submission 170157) | Sediment microbial communities from San Francisco Bay, California, United States - SF_Jan12_sed_USGS_21 | ecosystem: Environmental > Aquatic > Marine > Sediment | place: USA...
TGCAACGTGGCAAGCACCTCGCAATCGCCGCGTACGTAGAGAACCGGCGGTGGGTCGTTGAGTTCGCGTAACAGCTTCGGGAAGTCGGGATCATCCAGAGCGAGGATGCGGTTACCCGGCTGTCGTGCCCATTCCAGGTCCGCATCGATCGCCGCGGAACTTTCGGCGCGCAGCGCGGCGATACTGTCGTTGGCAAGACCCGCGTCGCGCAACGCCGTATGGCCGGCGAGACAGACCGCCTGCGGCCCGCCGAACGTAGCCACCAGCGAGCGCGCATGCGCCGCGCTTATGCGCGGCGCATGCACCAGTTTCAACCAGGGTAATAAATCTTGCGCTGCATCCATGCCGCTCATTCTGCCGGCTGCTATCTGGCCCGGCAAACCCTCATGTTTGCTCCCTGGCTACGGATTGGTCACCGTATCGTTGATGTGAATCGGACGCGACGACTCCATGATCAAACCGTAACTGACACGATCGAAGCTGCGCACGATCATGATCATGCCCGTGCGTTCGTCCGGCAGCGGAATCTTTTCACGCTTGCCTTGCACGCGATCGACAATCTCCCCGCCGGGACTAAATATAGCCAGCATATCACCTATTTCGATACCGTCGCGCTGGCCGATGTTCACCGCGACCGTCTGATTCTGTCCGGTTTGCGAAATCGCATCGAACAGCGAGATGATCTTGCCCTCGAAGCCGATCGCCGGATTGCGCGGGATATAGTCGTGCGCCACCTTGCCGCGGTCCAGCGGCAATAGGATGTCCCCGTTCAGTGATTCACGGTTATTCTCGGTGATCACCATGCGCGACGGATCGCCGAAGCTGATGACCTTTGCATCGCCGATATAAATCACCTCGATGCCGAGAACCTCGCCGGTCTCCGGGTCCGAGAATTGCTTGCCGGCGCGATAGATGCTGTACAGCGACTCGTCGACGTTTTCCAGGCCGCGCACGTAGACCTGGTTGCCGCTTGCACTGATCAGCCGGCCTTCATAGTTGCCGACAATATAGGGGGCAGCGTTGAGTTCCTCTTCCGTGAGCACGCGCGGTTTGACCGTGAACTGGCGAATAGAACTGGCTGAAATTGCCGGTATCGCGCTGCCCAACGGTTCCACGCGAATGCTCGGCGCCAGGCGCACGGTGCCCCCTTGCGCGGGTGCTGAGGTTACCACCGGCTCGGTGGTGGGCGCTGGTACGCCGGGTTCAGGCGGTTGGGCACCCGGGCGCTCGACGACCAGGCGCGGTTGCCCATCGACGAAAATCAACGAAATGATGTCGCCCGGGTAGATCAGATGGGGATTGGCGATCTGCGGATTGACGTCCCAGATCTGTGGCCATATCCAGGGATCCTCGAGAAAACGTGCCGCAATGTCCCACAACGTGTCGCCGTCGACCACGGTGTAGGAGTCCGGGTGCGTCGCTCTGAGCGCCGGGCTGACCGGCTGCTCCGGCATCGGTTCGGGCAGTGCTTCCGCCTCGGCGGTGACTACCACGGGTTCAGCGGGTTGGGCCGGCTCCATGGGTTCCTCTTGAACGCTCGCCATGGGTGCCGGGGCCGGTTGCGCGGGCGCCGCTTCGGCTTCTGCCTCTTGGCCGAACGGCATCTGAGAACAACCCGTGCTAAACAAAGCCGTTGCGGCTACCAGGGAAGTTGCCGCGGCCAGGTACAGGTATCGTTTCAAGATCATCTCCCCAAATTCACGATAATTCCGGCATCGCTGGCGTAGCGATGCCGGGTGCATGCCGGCAAGATAGCGTCAAGATTCATGGCATACCGTGAAAACCACTGCAAACTGCACGCCTGATCGCTACCTTTTTGCGCGGAGTTTAGTCAGAATATCCGCCACGACGAGCGCGGCCCTTTCAGCCGCAAATGTTGAAGTATCATAGCGTTAGCGGATATTTTTGTAAAACTACACGAAATATACTGACAAACTGATGGCACAGCTAGAAATTCTGCACTTTCCCGATCCCCGCCTGCGCACGCGCGCGAAGCCGCTGGCACAGGTCGACGACGGCGTCAGAACCCTGATCGACAACATGTTCGAAACCATGTACGAAGCGCCTGGAATCGGCTTGGCGGCCACTCAGGTTAACGTGCACCAGCGAATCATCGTGATCGATGTTTCGGAGGAAAAGGACCAACCGCTGGTGTTCATCAATCCAGTCATTACCCAGACCAGCGGCAGTGAGGAGATGGAAGAGGGCTGTCTGTCGGTGCCGGGCGTTTATGAAACCGTGTCGCGCGCGGAGGCGGTCAAGGTGACTGCGCTGAATCGCGATGGGAATGAATTCGAGATGCAGGCCGAAGGCCTGTTGGCCGTGTGCATCCAACACGAGGTAGATCACCTGGACGGAAAACTGTTCGTGGATTATCTGTCCACGCTGAAGCGGCAGCGCATTCGCAAACGCGTCGAAAAAGGCAAGCGCGACCAAGCCGTTGAGGCATCTTCGTCTCGCGCAGTCATTTGAGACTGGTATTTGCCGGAACACCCGAGTTCGCGGTTCCGAGTCTGCGCGCGCTCATCGACGACACCTGGCAGGTGGTGGCCGTGTATACGCAGCCCGACCGCCGCGCCGGGCGCGGGCGCAAGACCCGATACAGTGCGGTAAAACGTTTTGCTCTGGCGCACGACATTGATGTGCATCAGCCGCCCAGCCTCAGGCCTCCCGACGTACAAAGTGAGTTGGCCGCATTGAGACCGGACGCAATCGTGGTTGCCGCTTACGGACTGCTGCTGCCCCAGCCGGTACTGGATATACCGCAACATGGTTGCATTAACGTGCACGCGTCGCTGCTGCCCCGGTGGCGGGGCGCAGCGCCGATCCAGCGCTCAATACTCGCGGGTGACCAGCACACTGGCATCACCATCATGCATATGGCGGCAGGCCTGGATACCGGTGACATCCTGTGTCAGCAAGCCTGCGCCATAGCCGCCGGCGACACCGCGGGTTCACTGAGCGACAAGCTGGCGGAGCTGGGCGCGCAGACTTTACCGCCGTGCCTGCACGAATGGACGCAGGGGCGCATCGAGGCGACCGCGCAGGAGCCATCCGGTGTCACCTATGCCGAGAAGATAACGCGCGAGGAGGCACGCATTGACTGGCGTCTGGATGCAGCGCAACTGGCACGCGCCGTGTGCGCCTTCAATCCCTGGCCGGTTTCGCATACCAGCTGGCGGGGCGAGCTGCTGAAGATCTGGCAGGCTCATGAGATTGCCGGTGCCGGAGACATCCCCGGACAGGTCGTTGCCGCCGGCGCGGCTGGCATAGACGTCGTGACCGGCGACGGCTTGCTGCGCGTTACACAACTGCAGGTGCCCGGTAAGCGCGTGACCGGCGCGGCGGATTTCTGCAATGCACACGATGTGCGCCACGTCCAGTTCGGCGAATGAAAGCTGCGTCCGCGGCACAACTGGCGGCGATCCGTGTATTGCACGAAGTGATGCATCGTCGCCATTCGTTGAACGCGGTCCTGGAGAGTGCGCTCGCAACGATCGGCGACCGCGACCGGCCGCTGGCGGCGCAGCTATGCTATGGCACGGTGCGCTGGTACCTGCGTCTATACGCCGTGCTCGGTCGCCTGCTGAACGCGCCGTTACGCTCCCGCGACGGCGATGTGGAAAGTCTGTTGCTGCTGGGCTTGTACGAACTGGAGAGTCTGGCAACGCCCGAATACGCCGTCGTGGATCGCAGTGTCGAGACGGTGCGCGCTTTAGGCAAACCCTGGGCGGCACGTCTGGTGAATGCGGTATTGCGGCGTTTCTCGCGAGAGCGCGAAGCGCTGCTCAACGAGGTCGACAAGATCGACAGCCAGCGACTGGCGACACCGTCCTGGCTGTTGCAGACCTGGCAACAGGAGTGGCCGGACGACTGGCTGGCGTTGGCCGAGGCCGGTAACCGGCAGGCCCCGATGGCATTGCGGGTCAACCGCAATTTGACGTCGCTGCAGCAATACACAGCGCGCCTCAAGCAGTTGGGTATCGTTGCCCATGCGCATGCGTTCGCCGGCGACGCGCTGGTCCTGGAAAGAGCCTGCGACGTACAGACGTTGCCGGATTTTGACCTGGGGCTGGTCTCGGTGCAGGACCCCGCCGCGCAGCTGGCGGCAGATCTGTTGCAACTGAAACCGCAGCAGCGGGTGCTCGACGCGTGCGCCGCGCCCGGTGGCAAGACCTGTCACATCGGTGAGCGCGAGCCGCACCTCGCCGAGTTGCTCGCGCTGGAAATCGAACCGCGACGCGCCCGGCCGTTGCGCGACAATATCGCCCGTTGCGGCGTCGCGGCCAGGGTGCTGGAAGCAGATGCGCTGCACACACGGGAATGGTGGGATGGCAACCCATTTCAGCGCATTCTGCTCGACGCGCCTTGCACCGGTACCGGAGTGATCCGTCGCCATCCGGACATCAAGCACTTGCGGCGCCCACAGGACATGGCACAAATGGCACAGCAGCAAGGTGCGCTGCTGGACGCACTCTGGCCCGCGCTGGCACAGGACGGTATGCTCCTCTACGCGACCTGCTCCGTGTCGCATGCGGAGAACCAGGCGGTAATTGCCGGGTTTCTGGAACGGCGGCCGGATGCGCGCGAAGATCGCCTCACCGACACCTGGGGTGTCAAGTGTGACGCCGGACGGCAACTGTTACCCGGTACCGAAGGGATGGACGGCTTTTATTATGCGAGGCTGCGCAAAACAACGGCTCGAGTGTCAGCTGGCTGACGCTGTGCGATGCAGCGCGTTCGCATTGGGTGTGGCTGTCGCGGTTTACGGTACCGTGCTGCCCGTCAGCGCCGAGACCGATGCCGGATTCAGTGTGCAGCATGCCAGCACCACGTTGCAGAACGGGGTTTACCGGTTGGACGCAGAATTCGACCTGGCGCTGGCCGACGCGCCGCGTGAAGCGCTCGCCAGCGGTGTGCCGCTGTATCTGAGCATCGATATGCACGTGTCCAGGGAACGCAACTGGTGGTGGGATGAAACGGTCGCCGAGTTGACCCAGCGATACCGGCTCGAATTTCACGCACTGAGCAGTCGTTATCTGGTGATCAATTTGAACACCGGCGAGCGGCACAGCTTCCGCTCGGTCGGGCAGGCACTGGAGTATGTGGGCAGCCTGCGGGATTTTCCCCTGCTCGATCGTGTGCTGGTAAGCGAGCAGTGGCGCTACACGGGGTCGGTGCACGTGAGCCTGGATATTGGCAAGTTACCGTTACTGCTGGCCCCGGGTGCGTATTTTTCCAGCCAATGGCGGCTCGCCAGCGAGGACTATCGATGGTTACTCAAGTAATCCGTCGCCTGGCCACCGGTTTCACGCCGATGGTGGCGCTGTTTCTGTTGCTGCTGGTGTCTCTGTATGCCCTGGGCAATACTGCGGAAAGCCTTGAACGCTTCGGCCGCCTGTACGTATGGTTGCTGGCGATCAATGCCATGGGGCTGGTATTCATCGCAGTTCTGATAGGTGTCAACACTTGGAACCTGATATCTGAATTTCGCCGCAATGCGGCGGGTTCAAGGTTGACCGCGCGCCTGGTGGTCATGTTCGTGGTTCTGACGCTGGTGCCGGTGACCATTGTGTTTTCGTTTTCCGTGAAGTTCCTGCAGTCCGGTATCGACAGCTGGTTCGATGTGCGGGTCGAAGAGGCGCTGGACAACGCTCTGGAGCTTAGCCGTGACTCGCTGGGGGCGAAAATGCGCAATCTGCAGCGACTCACCCAGAACATGACCGAGCGCCTGGTCGATGTAGGGCCGGACTCCGCAGTCGTCGCTTTGAACGATCTGCGTGTCACCAGTGGCGCGTCCGAACTGACCTTGCTGACCATGAGCAATCGTGTGATCGCCTCCAGCAGTGAGGATGCCGCGGACGTGGTGCCTGCGCGTCCCGGCGAAGGCATTCTCGCGCAGGTGCGCAATGGGCAGCCTTACGTGGGCCTGGACCCGATCGAAGACAGCGGACTGCACATGCGCGTGGTCGTAACCGTGCTTTCCGCCGACCCCAGCGCCGAGAATCGCATCCTGCAGGCGTTGTATCCGGTAGCCGACCGGATCAATGAACTCGCCGACGTGGTACAGGTTGCATTTCAGAAATACCGGCAGCTCACCTATTTACGCGAGCCGTTGAAAGTCAGTTTCATTCTCACCTTGTCGCTGGTGCTGTTGCTGAGTGTGCTCAGCGCGGTGTGGGTAGCTTTTCAGCTGGCCCGTCGCCTGATGTCGCCGATTCACGAACTTGCAGAGGGCACACAGGCGGTGGCGGCGGGCAACTACTCGACTCGCTTGTCACCCTCCGGCCGCGATGAGTTGGGTTTCGTGGTGCGTTCGTTCAACGACATGACCGGGCGGCTGGCGCACGCCCGCGATGCCGCCAGAACCAGCCAGCAGCTGGTCGAGAGCCAGCGTACCTACCTCGAAGCGGTGCTGGGGCGTATTTCCAACGGCGTTATCTCGCTGGATATGCGCGGCAAACTGCGCACCGCGAACCAGGCCGCGATAAACGTCCTCGGTGTGGATCTGCAGGCGCACATCGGCCAGACGCTGCCGGTGCTCTCGGCGCAGCGGCCCGCGCTCGAGCGCTTTACAGAGGAGGTGCTGCCGCATATCAAGGAGGGCGCCGCAGAGTGGAGTGAGCAGATCGAGCTGTTTGGTGCCCAGGGTCGGCGCATTCTGGTGTGCCGCGGTGCGCGGCTGCCGGGCCAGGACGCGGACACCGAGGGTTATGTGCTGGTGTTCGACGACGTCACGGCGCTGATTCGCGCACAGCGCGATGCTGCCTGGAGCGAAGTGGCGCGGCGCCTGGCACACGAGATCAAAAATCCGCTTACCCCCATACAGCTTTCTGCCGAGCGATTGCGACAGAAATACCTGGGCAGCATGCCGCCGGACGAGGCGCGGCTGCTGGATCGCTCAACGCATACCATAGTGCAGCAGGTGGAGACCATGAAATCCATGGTCAAGGCATTCGCGGAATACGCCAACGCGCCGGAGGTAAAGTTGCAGGAGTTGAACGTCAACGAGATCGTCGGCGAAGTGAGCGATCTTTACCGAGGCATGGACGGGCATCTTAAAATCAACCTGACGCTCGACCGCTTGTTGCCGACTATTCACGGCGATGAGGCTCGCGTGCGGCAGGTACTGGTGAATCTGATAAGTAACGCCATGGAGGCGCAGCGCGAACAGAAAAAATCCGTGATAGATATCGGCACGCGCCACGTCAGTCATCACGGCTACGATTATGTAGAGTTGCGCATCGAAGACCAGGGTCCCGGTATTGACGCAGAAGTGCTGGAACACTTGTACGAGCCGTACGTCAGCACCAAGCCCAAAGGCGGTGGGCTGGGGCTCGCGATCGTCAAGAAAATCATCGAAGAACATGGCGGGATGGTGAGGGTAAGTAACAAAGCCGAGCGGGGCGCGCGGGTTGTCATCCAGTTTCCGCTTCCCGAAGGCGTCGTGCGCGGTACCGTCACCGGCGAATTCGACGCGGTGAGCAAAGCAGTATGAGCAACGAAAGCATCCTGGTCGTGGACGACGAACCGGATATCCGCAATCTCGTAAAGGAGATCCTGGAAGACGAGGGGTATCGCGTCGACGTTGCGGAAGACGCGCACAGTGCGCGTGCGGTACGCGAACGCGGCGAGCCCGACCTGGTGTTGCTGGATATCTGGATGCCCGACGAGGACGGCGTGTCACTGCTCAAGGAGTGGAAAGAGAAAGATCAGTTGCATTGCCCGGTGGTGATGATGTCCGGGCACGGAACGGTGGAAACAGCGGTTGAAGCGACCCGTCTGGGCGCTTTCGATTTCGTGGAAAAACCCCTGTCGCTGGCCAAATTGCTGTTGACAGTGGAACAGGCGCTGACCATGGGCGAGCGCGGTGCCGGGACCGTGAGAGGCGTGGTTTCGATGCAGGAACTGGTCGGTAGCAGCCGCACTATGATCGCGTTACGCGAGCAGGCGCAGCGCATTGCGGCGCACGACACACCGGTGCTGATCAGTGGCGAAACCGGCTCCGGTAAACACGCCCTGGCGGGCTACATACATGCGTGCGGCGGCAACGCTCGTGGACCGTTCGTCGAAGTAGCGGGAGGTGGCAAAAAAGCCCCACAGGCAGACACCTTCGCCGGCGGCGCCCTGGATGCTTTTATCGCGGCGGCGCAAGGCGGGACCTTATACGTGCCCGAGGTAACTTCCCTGGCTGCTGAGGCGCAGCGGCAGTTGTTGCAGCTCACCAAACGCACCCCGGCAGACGCAGGCAACGTGCGGCTCATCGTTGCGACCCGAGAGAGACCGGAAGCGAGCGTGCAAAGCGGCGGCTTGATCGAGGATTTGTACCATGCGATCAGTGCCCTGCAATTGCGCGTATTGCCGTTGCGCGAGCACCTCGAAGACGTGTCTGCGCTGCTCGAACACTTCGTCAATTATTTTGCCCAGCATGAAGGATTGAGCTATCGGCATTTTAACGTCGCCGCGCAGAATCGTCTGCGCAACTATGCCTGGCCGGGTAACGTCAGCGAGTTACGCAACCTCGTGCAGCGCGCGATGATACTCGGTGGCAACGTGGAGATCGGGGTGGATGAGGTCGAGCAGGGTCTGCAGCGGAGCGACGCGCGCGAAACGGCACCCGGGCTGATGCCGCTGCCGCTGGATCTGCCGCTGCGCCAGGCACGCGAGGTGTTCGAGCGCGCTTATCTGGAGCAGCAGTTGGCGGCGGTGCGCGGTAACATCAGCGAACTGGCCAAGCGTGCCGGCGTGGAGCGTACACACTTGTATCGAAAAATGCGCAGTCTGGGTATTTCACCGAAAAAGAAGCGCAATCCGTGATCCGCACTGCTCGAATCCCTGCCGGCGAACATCGTACGCCAGTCGCAGAGCAGGCTGACGTGCCCTGTTCGCCCGTCAACACGGACGGCGAGGCGTTGACGCCATGAAAATAATCGTTCTGGGTGCCGGCCAGGTCGGGTCCTCGGTGGCGCAGAATCTCGCGAAAGAAGCCAACGACATTACCGTCGTCGACGTCGACAGCAACCGCCTGCAGGAACTGCAGGACCGCCTCGATATCCGTACCGTGACCGGCAGCGCCTCTTTTCCGGAAACCCTGCGCCAGGCGGGCGCCGAAGACGCAGATATGGTGCTGGCGGTTACCGGACGCGACGAAATAAACATGGTCGCCTGTCAGGTGTGTTATACCTTGTTTCACACACCCACCAAGATTGCGCGGGTGCGTGAGGCCGCTTATCTGGCCGAGCGCAGCCTGTTCGCACGCGAGGCCACGCCGATCGACGTGTTGATCAGCCCCGAGCAGATCGTCACCGATTTCGTCAGGCGTCTGCTGGACAATTTCGGTGCCCTGCAGGTGTTGGATTTTGCCGACGGGCGCGTGCGTCTGGTCGCCGTGACAGCGGTGCCGGGCGAGCCGATGGTGGGGCACCCGCTGCGGGAGATCCGTAAGCACATGCCGTCCGTCGATACGCGGGTCGCGGCGATCTATCGCGGCGACGGTGCGATCATCCCCAGCGGCTCAACTGTTATCGAGCCGGGTGACGAAGTATTTTTCGTCGCTGCCCGGGAAGATATCCGCGCCGTCATGGGCGAATTCTGCGCACTCGATAAACCGGTCAAACGGGTGATGATCGCCGGCGGCGGTAACATCGGAACGCGCCTGGCACAGGCCCTGGAACACCGCTACCGAGTCAAGCTGATAGAGGCCATCCCACGGCGGGCACACCAGCTGTCGGAATTGCTCGATAAGACCATCGTGCTGTTGGGCGATGCGGCAGACCAGGAGTTGCTGCTGGAGGAGAATATCGAGGACATGGACGTGTTTTGCGCGCTCACCAACGACGACGAAGCGAATATCCTTTCGTCGATGCTGGCAAAACGCATGGGCGCGCGCAAGACCATGTCGCTGATAAACCGGCCAGCCTACGTAGACCTCGTCGAACGGGACATTATCGACATGGCGATTTCACCCCATCAAGTGACCATCGGCGCACTGCTCACACACATTCGCCGCGGCGATGTGGTGGCGGTGCACTCACTGCGACGTGGCGCCGCCGAGGCGATCGAAGCGGTTGCGCACGGCGACAGCGAAACTTCGCGCGTGGTGGGCCGCCGTATCGATCAGCTGCAATTGCCACCCAGCGCCACCATCGGCGCCCTGGTGCGCGGCGAGGACGTGCTGATCGCCCACGACGACGTGATAATCGAGCCGGAGGATCATCTGATCCTGTTCCTGATCGATAAATCGCATATTGCCGATGTGGAGCGCTTGTTCCAGGTCGCGATTACCTTTGTATGACAGGATTCGTCGCGGAGTGCTGACGGGTGCAGCGTAAGGTCATTCAGCGGGTGCTCGGTTTGCTGCTGATGCTGTTCAGCGTGACCCTGGTGCCGCCTGTGCTCGTGTCGTTACTGTATGCTGACGGCGCTGCGCTGGCTTTCGTCAATGCATTCGCAGCCACCGTGATCGCCGGGCTGGTGGTGTGGTTGCCGGTACGGAATTCGCGGCGCGAACTGCGCTTGCGAGACGGTTTCATTGTGGTGGTTCTGTTCTGGTCGGTGCTTGGCATGGTCGGAGCGTTGCCATTGTATTTTTCTCAGGCGGCGCAACTCGAACTGGTGGATGCGATCTTTGAGTCGCTGTCCGGCCTGACGACCACCGGCGCCACGGTGATTGTCGGCATCGATCTGTTGCCCGCATCGATCAAGTTCTACCGTCAGGAACTGCAGTGGTTGGGCGGCATGGGCATCATCGTGCTGGCCGTGGCGATCTTGCCCATGCTGGGTGTGGGTGGCATGCAGTTGTATCGTGCCGAAACCCCCGGCCCGATGAAAGATGCGAAGCTCACACCGAGGGTCACCGAAACTGCCAAGGCGCTCTGGTATATCTATTTGGGTCTCACCGTGGCTTGTGCGCTGGCATACTGGTTTGCGGGCATGGGTGTGTTCGACGCCATTGCGCACAGTTTCTCCACCGTGGCGATCGGCGGTTTTTCTACCCACGATGCGAGTATCGGCTATTTTGAGAACGCGCTGATCGAAATGATCGCGGTGGTATTCATGCTCATTTCCGGTGTCAACTTCGCGTTGCACTTTGTCGCGGTGCGCTCAGCCAGTCTGCACGCCTATGCGCAAGATACCGAATTCAAAGCGTACGTGGCTATTCTGTTCGGCGTGGCCGGGGTCACGGTAGCCTATCTGTATCTGACCGCTACCTTTACTTCGTTGCAGGACGCACTCCATCATGGATTGTTCCAGGCGGTTTCGATAGGCACCACTACCGGTTTCACCACCTCTGAATACTTCAACTGGCCGGGGTTTCTGCCGGTATTGCTGTTGTTCAGCAGCTTCATCGGCGGATGTGCGGGGTCTACCGGCGGTGGTATCAAAGTGATTCGTGTTCTGCTGCTGGTCAAGCAGGGCGCCCGCGAAGTCGTGCGTCTGGTGCATCCAAGTGCGCAATTGAGCGTGAAGATCGGTAAGAAAGCGCTGTCGGATAAGGTTATTCAGGCGGTGTGGGGGTTTTTTGCCGCCTACGTGGCGTTGTTCAGTTTGATGCTGCTGCTGCTCATGGCTGCGGGTTGGGACCAGGTCACCGCGTTCTCCGCTGTGGCCGCCAGCATTAACAACCTGGGTCCGGGACTCGGCGAGGTCGGTGCCAACTATTCCGCGTTAGGCTCTTTCGAAAAGCTTGTGCTGTGTTTCGCCATGCTGCTGGGGCGCCTGGAGATATTCACCCTGCTCGTGTTACTTACCCCGACTTTCTGGCAGAAATGAGTGCGCGACGGGAAACCTGGGAAGCGCGCTATCGTGACGCTGCCGGTGCCGAACCTCAAGCCGCGCCGGTGCTGCGGGAATACTCGTACCTGTTGCCGTCTCACGGCGCTGCGTTGGACGTGGCCTGTGGTCTGGGAGGTAACGCCCTGTTGCTGGCTGAACGGGGCCTGCGGGTTACGGCGTGGGATATTTCCACACGCGCGATCGCGGCCCTGCGCGCTGCTGGAGAGCGCCGCGGGCTCGAGTTGCAGGCGCAAGTGCGCGATGTCGAAGCGCGGCCGCCGCCGCCGGCCAGCTTCGACGTCATAGTCGTGACCCGGTTTCTTGCGCGGCCGCTGTGTGCGTATCTGCGCGACGCCCTGCGGCCCGACGGTGTGCTTTTCTATCAGACTTTCGTGCGCGCGAAAGTCTCGCAGACCGGTCCGGACAACCTTGCCTATTTGCTCGACGACAACGAATTGCTGTCGCTTTTTACCGGTCTGCGGGTGCTTGTATATCGTGACGAAGGAATTCAAGGTGACGCCCGGCAAGGAGTGCGCAACGAGGCTTGGCTGGTTGCGCAACAGCGGGATTAGTGTGCTGACCCTTGGCAGCGCGCCCGACTGGTTGATTAGTAATGACAGGAACGTTTGTTGCGGGCCATGACAGCGTTGTGCCGCTTGGCAATAGCGAACCGCTCACTCGCACGACGACGCCTTGTCCCGACCCGCGACCCGCGCTCAAAATTGCACGTTATTTACCGGACAGCATACCAGGAGCGTTCATGAGCGACATCGAAGGTTTCGAGGCGCTGCTGGACAAGGGCCAGGACAACGCGTTGCTGCGTTACACGCTCGGTGCGCTGCATTTGCAGAAAGGCGCTCCGCAACTCGCGTTGCCGCATCTGCGCGCGGCACTGGATCACGATCCGGATTATTCGGCGGCCTGGAGAGCATTGGGCAAGGCGTTAACCGAAACGGGCGAGATACAGGAGGCGATCAATGCTTACTCACGTGGCATCGAGGTAGCCGAAGCGCGGGGAGACAAGCAGGCGGCAAAGGAAATGCGGGTGTTCCTCAAGCGCCTGCACAAATCCTGATCTGCCGCCGTGTCTGTTCAGCAGGGGGATGTGGGAAAGTCCGAACAGCCGGACGGCGATTCACGGCAGTCTGCCGGGGATGAGCCGCCGCGCGATGCAACGATCAGGATGGATCGCCCGCCAGCGCTGGTCGGTGCGCCGCCCGGTTTCCGGCGCGAATTCCTCCACCCTCGGCACTGGCCTTTTTGGTTGCTGCTTGGCGGGCTGTTGCTTCTGGCCCTGGTTCCGCGTCGCCTGCGCGATGCACTGACGGACGGTGTTGGGTACCTCACCTATCGCTACAATACAAAACGCGCGTATTGTGCGTCGGTCAACCTGGCCTGGTGTTTGCCGCGACTGTCCGAGGCTGAGCGCGAGCGGCTCGCGCTTCGGCATTTCCAGGCGCAGGCCCGGGCCATGTTCGATATACCCCTGCTCCGGTTTGCCAGTATCGGCAGGCTGCGGCGATTGAACGATGTCGAAGGCATCGAGCACGTCGAACAAGCGCACCGCCAGGGACGTTCGGTAATCCTGCTGTGCGGCCACAGCAGTGCCCTGGATGTGGGCGGCATGGCTTTGAGCATTCGACTTCGCACGATCAGCGTATTCAACCCGTTCAAAAGCGCCATTGCCGATTGGTTTATGTTCAGCGCACGCACGCGCTTCGACATGCAGCTTGCGCGGCGCGACGACGGATTGCGATCCTTGATACGCGCGGTGCGCGACGGTGCGGTTCTGGTGCACATAGCGGATGAAGATCTGGGTGCGGAGCGCACTGTGTTTGCGGAGTTTTTCGGGCAGCAGAAAGCCACTGTGCCGGTACTGGGACGGCTGGCGAAAATGTGTAACGCGGTGGTAATTCCCTGTTACACGTGGTACGACCGACGGGCGCGGCACTATCGAGGGAAACTGTTACCAGCTCTCGACCACACGTGGGGCGAGGATATCGCCGTGGACGCACGCATCATGAATCGCGCACTGCAACAGACGATTGAGCTTTGCCCAGAGCAGTACATGTGGTCGATGCACATTTTCAAAACCCGGCCGGACGGAGAACCCTCTCCTTACGATCGTCGATAACCCCGGGTCTGCCCCTCGGGTTTGCGACGAAAGCGTTTGTAACTCCATATGTACTGCGCCGGATTGAGTGCGATGATCTCTTCGACTCCGCGGTTGGCAGCGCTTGCCGAGACGACGGGGTCCTCGTCGTAGATGGTCGCGTCCAACGGCAGCAGATGCAGGTGATAGCCGCGCCCGTCCGGTAGCCTTTCCATGCACGAAATCACTACCGCAGCGGACGTTTTGTGAGCCAGGCGGCTGGGCAGCACCATGGTGTAGGCTTGCATGCCAAAAAATGGCGCGAAAATCCCCGCACCGTAACGCGGCTCCTGATCCGGAAGCAATCCGATCGCCTGTCCGGCGCTCAGCGCTTTGTACATTGCGCGAACGCCTTGTCTGTTGGTGGGAACCATCTTGGCGCCCGCCCGTGAGCGCATTTCGTGCAGCAACGGGTCCACCGCGGGCTCTCGTGACGGGCGGTACATGAACGTAATGGGCATGCGCTGTGAAACATACAATCCCCACAGTTCCCAGCAACCCGCGTGCGGCAACAATACCATCAAGCCGCGCTTTTCCTGCAGCGCCTGCTCGACGTACTCCCAGCCGCTGCATTCGACTACCAACCCGTCGAGGCGTTCCAGCGGCCAACGCCAAAGCGGCCCGAGTTCGCAGAACAACTTGCCCGTTTCGATCAAGCTCGCGCGCCCCATCTCGCGACGCCATTCGGCGGATTTGTCCGGGTAGCAAAGTGCCAGGTTGATTTCCGTGACAGTGCGCAGGCGATTGGGGAACAACCACAAGGCTTTGCCCAGCACACTGCCGAGCACATGGAGTGCCCGCAACGACCACCAGGCCAGGATGCGCAGCACGGTACGCATTAACAGGATACGCATGTGAGATTATTGCAGACTGGATTCGCGGGACGCGTGTGGTACGGTCATTGTCGAACCTTACCGGGAGATCACCGGGCGTGACAAGCATGACTGTCCCGCGGTGCAGCAGCCGGTGTGTATACTTGACGTGCGTGTTGTAAGTATAAGAAGTTCTGACACGACCTTTCTGCGCTATGCAGGCGAGCAGCGCGTTGGGATCGGAAGCCGTAAAGTGCCTGATCAAAGCTACAAAATGATTCCAGCGAAACAGGCCTTCGAGATGCTCGAGGGCAATCCGTCGGCGGTGCTGATCGATGTGCGTTCGGATATGGAATATCTGATGGTGGGACACCCTGCGCATGCGGTGCACATCGCGTGGATCGATGCGCCGGACTGGACGGTCAATCCTGGCTTCGTTGCCGAAGTGCGCAAAGTGCTGCTGGGCCGCGCTGCGGCGCACGAGAAGAACGCGCCGGTCGTATTGTTGTGCCGCAGCGCCAACCGTTCACAGGACGCCGCGGACGTGTTGATAGCCCAGGGCTTCGAAAACGTGTATGTGGTGGAGGGCGGTTTCGAAGGTCCGCTGGATGAAAACCATCATCGCAGCAAGATTTCCGGCTGGCGTTACGAGGGATTGCCATGGGAACAGTGTTGAGAGGCCGTGCGAATCAAATTGCAGCGATTGTGCGCCAATGCGCAGAAAAAAACTCCCGGTCATCCGGCACCGGGAGCGAGAACACGCCATGCTGGCGAGAGGAGATAACTCAGGCCTTTCCTGGGTCTGGAACGCAATCCCCGAACTGCTGTACCCGTCGCGGGTTTCGCTGTGGCTGGACGCCTGTCGACCGTTCCTTTAAGCCCCCGATTAAACTACGCTCCCGAGCATTCGTCGCAAAGCGGCGAATTCGGCAATCGATGTAGGAATTCGCTGACTCGTGGATCCTCGTGACCCAATCTGACGAACTGCTGCCGCTGTATCCGAGCGGCCCGCCGCTTTGTCAGCACAGTCTGCCGGTGGGCGACGGTCATATCCTGAGAATTCAAGAGCACGGTACGGCGAAGGGCTTGCCCGCGGTATTCTTACACGGTGGCCCGGGCGCCGGTTGTTCGCCGTTCCAGCCCCGCTTTTTCGATCCGCAGAAGTATCGTGTGATCACGTTCGATCAGCGTGGCTGTGGCGAGTCGACACCGCACGCCGAACTGCATGCGAATACCACCACACATCTGCTCGACGATATCGAGCGCATTCGCGAATTCCTCGGCATCGAGCAATGGCTGGTATTCGGTGGTTCATGGGGTTCGGCGCTGGGGCTCGCGTACACGCAGCGCCATCCCGAGCGAGTCTCGGGGCTGGTTGTGCGGGGTGTTTTCCTGTGCCGCGAGCAGGATGTGGCATGGTTCTATCAGCGCGGTGCCGGGCGGATATTCGCGGATTACTGGCAGGAATTTCTGGCGCCGATACCGCCCGCGGAGCATGGCAATCTGGTTGCCGCCTACTATGAGCGTCTAACCGGTGACGACGAACTGGCGAGGATGGCGGCGGCCAAAGCCTGGTCGATATGGGAAGGGCGCACCGCCGCGCTGCGACCGAATCCGAACTTAGTCAATCACTTCGCCGATCCCTATGTCGCGCTGAGTCTCGCGCGTATCGAGTGCCACTATTTCATGCACAATTGTTTTCTCGAACCCGATCAGTTGCTACGTGATGCACATCTGCTCGCTGACATTCCCGGCGTTATCGTGCAAGGTCGCTACGACATCGTTTGCCCGATGGATCAGGCGTACGCACTGCACCTGGCTTGGCCCAAAGCCGATTACGTTATTGTCGCTGACGCCGGGCATTCGGCGCTCGAACCGGGCATCATCGATGGCCTGGTACGTGCCACCAACAATATGGCTGTGCAAAGCGGCTGGCGGGGGTCGTGATAGGCCTGCTGCAACGGGTAAGTGGCGCCAGCGTCGATGTAGACGGCCAGCGTATAGCCGAGATCGGCACCGGGCTGCTGGTATTGATCGGGGTTGAACGGGGCGACGGACGACCACAGGCGGACCGCTTGCTGGAGCGTTTGCTTAATTACCGCGTGTTCACCGACTCGCGTGGCCACATGAACGAAAGCCTGCGGGATATCGGCGGCGGCTTGCTGCTGGTGCCGCAGTTCACGTTGCCAGCCGATACACGCAAGGGCAATCGTCCGGGTTTCTCCAAGGCGGCATCGCCGGCGCTGGGGAACGAGCTGTTCGAGTATTTCACCGCCCAGGCCGACGCGCAGCACGCACGTGTCGCCTGTGGCCGGTTCGGCGCCGATATGCGTGTGTCGCTGGTGAACGAAGGGCCGGTTACGTTCTGGCTGCAGGTTGCTCCTGCGCGGTAGTTGCCTGAGAGAGAGGGAACCACGAAAAGGTCTCCACGAGGAGAGAGGACACAAACAGCCCGTTTGATCGGTCAGCGTACGCGGTGGTAATAATCGTACTTTGACAGCAGGTCCTGGGTGAACTCCCAGGCTTCCGCGTACGACAGACCGCTTTCCTCCGGGAAGATGATGCGGATGTAGAGCTGCTCGGGCAGGCGCTCGCGCAAGCTGGTCAAGGTCTGATGCAGTTCCGCCAGATCGAGCGAACGGAAATCCTTGTCGTCGGGTTCCCGCATGGACAATTGGTATTGTCCGTCGGTTTGTGTGTAACGCACTTCCACCACGTACTTTCCGCGTGCGCTGCGTGCCGGTTTGACCAATTTGTCGTATTTGACCTTCAACTCGCCGTACTCGCCCACCAGCGAGGCGTAACGCGCATCCACCAGGGTCGCCGATTCCCGCAGTTGCGCGACCCGCGCTTCCTGATCGCTGTAATCGTTGCGCAGCGCGGATAACTCACTCGACGTGGTTTCGGCCTGGGTCCGTAATTGCGCGTAGCGGTCGCGCTCACTGCTCAGCTGAGCCTGGGATTGCGTCAGCTGTTGACGGTTCGCTTCGTAGAGCGATTGCAGTTCCGAAAGTTCCGCGGCGAGTCTTTGCAGACTTTCGCTCAATGTTTCCTTGCTGCGTGCTTCCTGCTCCAACTGTACGCGCAACACCGTTTGCGCCGCAGCCAGCTGTTGAAGCTCCGCATCGATTTTCTCCTTGCTGCGCGTCTCCTCAACCAGCCGTTGCTCGAGCCCGCTAAGCGATGCGCTCAGCCGGGTACTCTGTTCGCGTTCTCTCGCGAGCTCTTTCTGCCGCCGTTGCCGCTCGCGCTCTGAGCGCAACAATTCGAGGCGCAATATGGTGATGCGATATTTCGCATCGGCGAGCTGTTCCTCCGCGGTCGCTTTTTCCTTGCTCGTTTCGAGCGCCATCTCCACGGCGCGCTGTTCCGCTTCGGCGGTGCGCGAGATCTGCTGAATAAGTTCCCAGTTGCGCAGAATCAGCACGCTGGTGGTGATCAGGAAAATCATCACTACCACGGCCATGATGTCGGTGAACGAAGGCCAAAAGCTCTCCGCTTGCGCGCCGCCCTGGTTGAGCCTTAGATCAGCGAAGCCACTCACTGCGAATCATCGTCCGGCAGGCGGAAGCCTTCGCGCAGTATCTTGCGCATCGATGTCAGGCGGCTGGCGATAGTAGCGAGATAGTAGGCCTGTCCTTCCACGAGTTCACCGACCTGTTCTTCCAACTGCTGCTGGTTGCGTTGTGCAAGCTGCATGTTTTCAGTTACCTGGCGCAGCGCGTACACCAGGTCGGTGAGGTCGTTCACCATGTTTTCAGGTTGGATCTGAAAGCGCGGGATCAGATGCAGCGTGGAGACCTCCTCGATGGTGCCGATGAGTTTGGTCTGCACGTCGCAGAGTTTGAGGAAGAAGTACCCAAACAAGATGTAGGCAACGATAGCCGTGATCGTGGTCGACAATGCGGTGGACATGCCGTGCACGATCAGGCCCATGCTGCTGAAATCCGCGCTGTCCTGTAATAGATTCGACGCGCCCAGCAGTGCTATTGACAGCGAAATGATGGTGCCGAACACACCCGTCAGAATGAGAATGTTGTTGATGTACCGTGGCACGCCGAGGCGAGTGCTCTCGTCGGCCACTAACGTCGCTGCCAGTGCGCCGTGGTCGATCGGAGCGCGTTGGTAGTTCATTAAAAGCAGCGCGTCGTAGCGTTCGTGGATCAACGATTCCTTCGCGACTCCGTCGGTCAGTTCCGGGTGACGTGTCTGAATGTTGGCCATGAATACACCGAGCGCACGTTCTTCCCGGGTGAACGTCAGCAATATCGAGGATATCTTGAACATACCCAGCAAAAACAATCCGATGATCACGCCGTTCACCGCATAGCCGGTCGAGGTTACCTGGTTGGTGAAATAGATGCTCTCGATCAAATCGAGGTTCAGGATCATCAATACCGCAAGCGCAATTCCGGCAACCAGCATACGCATCAGCACCCGTTGACTGGTTTTGATGTCCACAGTCACCACTGGGTGCACTTGCTGTTCGGATATGGTTCTAACGGCCATGGTATTACCTGTCGTGTGATGATCGCAGTGGCTCTGTCCGTGATCCGCGGCTGGTGTTCGTCCGGTCTGCTTGGCAATGATTCCCTGAAAAGCAAGTCCGCCATGCAAGATACGGGCTAACGCCGCAAGGGGGATGCGGGCAGCGTGAAATATACAGGCGTCCTGGCGGACGCGAAGCAAGTATATACGACCAATCCGCAAGATTTTCCCGTTAAGGGTGGATCTGAAGGGCTGCTGAGCAGCCGGGTGCTGCGTGCGGTGCGGCCCTCGTTTACTGGCTGGCGTATTGCAGTAACAGCTGTTCGCAGCCCGGCGGTGTCACACTTAGGTTGGGATCGGCGGACGCCGACGTCTCAGCGTCGCGTGCGGCCAGGCCCTTGACCCGTGCCCAGGCCCGTACCTCGCCCAGTGTCCAGGCGACCTGATACCAGCACCGAGCAAGTTCGCGGTTGGCTTTGCTGAAGGGTGTTCGGCCACGGGTGTCGGATTCGAACAATAAAGGATCGTACATCGCGCCGACCGCCAGCGCCGACCGCCCGTCCCCCTTGCGCGCCGCTTCCCTGAACAACAACAATGCCGTATCCGGATCCCGGGCATCCACGAACGCAAGCGCGTAGCGGTGGATCTCCGCGGCGCGCAGGTCATGCAATTTGTCGCGGAGCTGCGGCCACGTCGGCAAATCCGTGACCGGTGTGTCGCGCGCAAATTCCGGAAAATCGGGCAATGGCCGTTGCCCCATGACGACCTCGCAACGTTTCAGCTGTTGCCTGGCCGACACTGCCCCGGGAGTTGCCGCGGCGGCCGTATCGCGGCACAGCCGTGCGCCCGAGGCCTCCGTCCTGGGCCACTTCGCCCATTCCTTTTGGATGGCTTCTACGCGTTGTACCGAGGTCAGCACTGGCGCCGCAATAGCCACACGGAATCCGACCGTATCCAGACGGGTCTCAGCGCCCGTGTCGGCATTGAAATGGGGATGTTCCTGGCGCATGGAAGTAGTCAGCCCCTTGCGCGGGGTGCGAAAGTGTCCGCCCTTGACCGTGAAACCGCCCGGCTGGGCGTGCAGGCGGCCGCCGGCGCTGAGCCGGTACAGGTCGAACACCAGCTCGGCGGCGTTACCCAGCATATCGTGCAGGCCCAGCGGATTCGGCTGCAGCAGCCCGATGGGGCGCGTCCGGAAAGTGGGCGAAACGGATTCGCGGAACCAGGCATGCGCTGCCAGGGCGAGCTCCCCGAGGGGATACAGGGGTTGTTGAAACACGTTGGCGTCGACCTGCCGGCCGCCACGCGCGGCATACTCCCATTCGATTTCGGTGGGCAGGCGCAGGAAACCGGGTACGCCGTCCGCGCTGGGCAGCTGGGCACGCGCGTTTGCGTACAACCACTCGGTGTAACGCCGGGTGAATTCCATCGCGTCGTACCATGACACCGCGACCGCTGGCTGGCGCCCGCGCAGCCGATCAGGGCAGGGCTCCTCGACCACCACGCGCAGCTGCAGCTGGGTGACTTCGTACTTGCCGAGCAGGTAGTAGCTCCCGCCTGCCTTGCCCGTTTCGCGGCCGTTGAATGCGCCTGCGACATACGTTGCCCGCAGCTGATCCAGCGGCGCATCAAAAAGATCACGACTGCCCAGCTCGACGGCACGCTCGCCCAGCCAGCCTGAGCCGTCGGTTGCTACGCGCAGGAATACCATGGCACCACCGCACGGCATAGGCAGCATCAGCTCGTTCTCGAGCGCTTCCGCGGCCGGACTCGGATCGTATTGCTTGCGCGGCCAGTCGATTTCCGTGGCTGACTCCTGAGCGACCGAAGCTGCGCCCGTTGCCAGCAGCGACAGCAACCCGTATGCCGCGGCAGGCAGAGTCGACCTGGTTCGTCCGCGGGCGGTCATCTGGCCGTGGGCCTTCCGGTGTCCTGTACGACTGATTCATGCCATTTCAGCCAATTCGGCGTCGCCGTCCCTGACCAGGGCATGCCACTGCCAGCGAATGGCGCCTTGCCTTGACGCCCGTGCGGGGCTCTGAAATGGCACGAATCAGTCGTACAGGACACTAGAGTTCTCGCAAGCCTTTCGAAGGTTCGATGCGCGTTGACCGGTAGGCGGCTAGCGCGGCGGCCACCATGGCACAGACCAGTGTCGCGGCGAGGCTGATGGCCAGGTGTGACGGCAACAACCGGCACAGGCCCTCGAACTGCCCGGCTTCGCGGGCGAAATAATCGTTTATCACGACGCTTATCCAGAAGAACAGAGCGATTGCCAGCAGCGCGCCGCTGAGTGCAATGAGTCCGGATTGCACGATGGGAAACAACATGATGACCGGCGAGCGGAAGCCCAGCAGCTGCAGCACGCTGAGTTCCCGCTGCTTGCGCTCTACGTTTACCCACATGCTGGCACCGAACGACAGCAGGAATCCCGCCACGCCAATGAAAGCAATCATCAGGAACGTTGCCGTCAGGTAACGATCGAACAGCCTGACCTCTTCGATGGCGCGAGCCTTGGTGCTCACCTCGAAACCTTCCCCCTGGGCACCCAGCATGTCACGCACGGCTGCGACGTCGTCCAGCTCGCGCACGTAGAGGCGAAACCCCGAGTAGTGGCGCGCCCCGGTAAACGCTTCTCCTTCGCCCCAGCCGTACTCCGGAACCGCGTAGCCGTCGCGGTAATCCTCGATGGCGGTGAGCAGGGACGGCATGACAAACGCGCCTTTACGCGCGAACACGCTGTCAGGAACGACAGCCGAAACGTTCAGCAGCGCATGCACTCGCGACCAGCGGCCGTCGACCTTGCGCCGCACGCTCGCTCTGACACGGGTTCCTGGCTGCGCGCCGATCGCCCTCGCACTGGCGGCCGAAAGTACCACCGAGCCAGGATGATCCGGCGGTATGGCATGACCCTTCAGCAGCGGATCCCCCAGATCCGTGGGAATCAACTCCACTGCCACCCGCTGCTGCTCCGCGTCCTCCGGGCGCAGATCGATGGTGGTCGCGGCGCCCCGCGTGCGCGGGACTACAAAAGCGACCTGCTCGAGCGAGCGCATGTCCGCGAACCATTCGTCATCGAAGCGTCCGTGACCGATCAGCCGTATCTCGCGATTGCGCGGGTCCTGCACCAGCTCGCGCAACAGATTGTCGACCACCCCGAATTTCAAGCCGAACAGCACCAGCAGCGGGGTCAGCACGGCAGCCAGCGCCAATACCAGGACCGCGGAAGACAGGCGCTGATGAACCAGATCCCGGGTCGCGAGCCGGACAATCTGCGTGAGCGTCGTCCAGCGCAGCCCCGCGGCCACGCTCACGTGTGGAACACCGAACGCAGTTTGCCGGTACCTTCGACCTGTTCGTGCTGCAGTCTTACCATGCCGAGATCCGTCATTCCCTGCCAGTCGTGGCTGGCCACGACCAGCGTGATGTTGCGTTGCGCCGCCAGCTTCGCCACCAGTTCCATGACCTCGCCCGCGGTATGTGGATCGAGTGACGCCGTGGGCTCGTCGGCCAGTATCACGCTGGGCTCGTGCGCCAGCGCACGTGCCACTGCAACCCGCTGGCGCTGACCCACCGACAGAGCAGCCGGCAGCTTGTCGAGTTGATCCGAGATGTTCAGCCGTTCGGCCAGCATCTCGGTGGCGTCGTTTCTCGGCATGCCGCACACCTGCCGGGGCAGCTCGATGTTGTCGCGCACGCTCAGGAATGGCAGCAGTCCGCCGGTCTGCAGGACATAGCCGATGTGGCGGCCACGCAATCCGGACAGCCGATTCAGCCGTCGCTTGCCCCACACCTTGCCGATATCGACTCCCTCGTGCTCTTGCGGCGTGAAGCTGAAGCTCTCGCAGGCGTCGGGTTCCAGCGTCATTGCCAGGATGTCGAGCAGCGTGCTCTTGCCGCAGCCGCTGCGCCCGAGCACTGCGATCTGCGCGCCGGCGCGGATGTTCAACCGCGGCACCCACAACTGAAAGGCCTTATCGGGTGCCGACCAGGTCTTGCCCACGCCCTTGAGACGAAATACCCAGTGTGCAGCCACGGTTTCAGCCCGGGCGGACCCGTTGAGGCACTAGGGAAGATCGAGCAGCGAGATCGGGTAAACGAGGTCTCCCTTGACGTTGCCGTCATCGAGCTCCACCCACAAGTCCTGGTCGTCGTGGATATCCTGGAACAGCTGGATTTTAGCTTCGATCTCGTCCAGCAGCTCCTGGCGCTCGCCGGCCCCAAGCGCCAACCAGGTGTCGCGGTCGATGCTCGTCAGCAGGCTCTGATAGGGCAGTCCTTCGAGGTATTCGCCCAGTACCACCGAGTCGCCGAGGCTGCTGGCGCGCGCCAGCTCGGCGCTGTCGCGTTGCGCCACGATGAGCAGTTTGCGGACCTGTGCGAAAAAGTCCTCCGGCGCCAGCTCGGTCAGGTCCCCCGCTTCGATAATCTGGCGCAGCGCAATCTGCAGGTCACTGAGTTGATCTTTGGTGAACAGGACGCGGATTTCCAGCGCCCACTTGCTGCGGTCTTCGGCGATGCGCTCTGCCACCCAACCCTCGAATACTTCGGGCGCGCTCACGCCCTGCTGGCGCCCCAGGTAGGCGAGGCGCATGGCGTGGCCGAGCTGGTCTATGTTGCGGCTTCTCGCGCCTTTCTGCAGGAAGCCGTCCACCTCGTCACCCAGATGACCGATCAGGGCGTCCGAGAGTTGCTCCGCGGCGTTGCCGAACTCAGTGGCGTCAGCCGGCAACGGGTAATAGAAAGGCTGCAGGTTCGGCCATTCGGACAGGCTACGGTACTGGCGATCGGCCCGCTCATGGTCATGGCGGCCCTCCGGCGTGAGCAGGTGCAGTGTCAGCACCGCCACACCCTGGGCCCTGGCCTTCGAGTTGATCTGCTGCGCGCTGAGCTTCGTGGTGCTGTAGCGATTGCCCGCCGAGCGGGCGCTGGCATCGGTGATCATCACTATATAGCGACCGCCGAAATCACTCCAGTCGAGCTCGGTGAGGGCCGCGTTCACCCCTGCCAGGGCGTCCTCGGTGAAGCCCTTGCTGGAAACCTTCGCTTCCTCGGCCGACTCGCTGGCGCGCAGCAGCGCGTCGCAATCGGCACCATGCCGGAACGGAGTGATGCGTTTCCAGGTGTATTCCAGCTCCGGTTTGGCCTGCAGGCTGTCGCGGAAGGCGATCATCGCGAAGTTGAACCGCTCTCGCCACTGCGTTGTCTGGGTTTTTTCGCAAACCCTGCGTATGGCCTCGCGTGTCTGTTCGACATAAGGCCCCATGGACAGCGTCGTATCGATGACGAAGGCGATCGCTACCTTGAATCCGGCGAGTTCATCGACCAGTGCCTGCGTGGCGGATTGCGCCGAGGTGGCGTTCTTGTTGACTACCGCCACCTTGAGCACCTTGGTGGCGTAATCGTCGTCAGCCTGGAAGTGGTCGAGGATGGGCAGCAGATAGTAGTTTTTTTGCGGGTTGATGTACGTGGCCGGCTCGACCGCGACCACCCGTGCATCGCCCTGCCCGCTGTCGACCTTGGCGCGAATCTTCCGCGCGAGATCTGCGCCGACTTCGGATTCGAGCACCTCGGTGGCGATCTCCGGATCGCTGAACAACAGTGCCGGGTCACGGTTCGCAGGATTGGTGAACCAGCCGACCAGCATCTGTTTCCAGTCCACCAGATAATCGGCGGCCACCCAGCCGCTGATTTCTCCAGCGCTCGATGGGCCGACCTGCACCCATTCGGCGCCGTCCACGGTTTCGCGGGCATACACGTAATAAACGGAGAACGGCGGTACCCGGGTGCTGACGCCGGTAGCGGCCTGCGCACCCGGTGCCTCCCGGAGCTCCGCGCCAAGGCGGGTGAGCGAGCGCTGATACAGCGTTTTTTTGCCCTCCATACGCAGTGGCCGCTGGGGGTCCTGGGCCAGGCCGGAACCCGCGGGGGATAAAGTGGCCGCGATGACGGCCAGGCACAACAGCGCGCCTCCTGCGCTGCAATTGGGGGAACGTCTGCTTTGGCGATTCATTTTTTTACCTTATCTAGAAGTCGCTGCGCCTTCGTGTCGCCGCCTGCCGCTGCATCACGCAGGTGAGCGACCAGGCGATCGTGCAGTGGTTCGGCACGATCTTCGCCGTTCGCAATCGCCTGGTCATACCACTGCAGGGCTTTGCGCGGGTTGGGTTTGGTGAAGGCAGTTCGCGCAGGGGTGAAGTCTGCGGCGCTGAAGGTCGCTGGATCGTACATCTCGCCTACCGCCAGCGCCGACCAGCCGTCCCCTTTTTTGGCCGCTGTCTTGAACATCAGGAACGCTTTGTCGGGGTCCCCGGCCTGAAAATACCGCAGCCCATGTTCGCGGATATCGGCACCGTCCATGGTTCCGATTTGCGCCAGCAGCTCCTCCCAACTGAGTCCCTGCGCCTGTGACACGGGAGCTTCGCTCAGACTGGTGGGCGAAGGGGAATCCTGCAGGTATAACACCAGTCCCACTGCACCGGGCACGGCCACGACGACAGCAAGTATGGCCAGCCAGATCTTCGCGTTCATTTTCCACCTCGGATAGTCATTGTGCCAAACCTGATGCGCTGTTGCAGGAGCCGGGAGCGGGCGAGCAACAGTTCTCCCTTGCGGTATTTTTTTGCGTTTCTCGCGCGTATTTTACAGTAGAACGCTCATCGACCTGCAGTGCCCGCGTGTCTGTTGCCGGGCTCTCGCCGTAACGGCGTTGGCGTGCGCCGCTGTTGGGTGATGCAGGTGACTCGTAAATGGTTGTGCGATAAAGCTTTCCTTGGAGTTGCCGACGGGTTGGACGGTTCGTGAAACGGGGACAGTTTACCAATTCCGCTGCACCTTCGGCGGCTCGCACAACCCGCGTCGGAAACAAGTAACCTGTCGCCCGAGCGCACCCTGCTGTATCCTTGCGCACCTTTTTACACGGGTTGGTAGACATATGGGCACACGCTTGGTCCAGGTGGAACGCAAAACGCTGGAAACACAGATCAGCGTTTCGCTGGACATAGACGGTACTGGAAATGCGCGCCTGCAGACCGGCATCCCGTTTCTCGAACACATGCTGGATCAGGTGGCGCGTCACGGTATGCTCGACCTGCATGTGCAGGCCAGCGGCGACCTGCAAATCGATGCGCACCATACTGTGGAGGACGTCGGCATCGTGCTGGGGCAGGCGGTGTCGCGCGCGCTCGGCGACAAGCAGGGTATCACGCGCTACGGCTATGCCTACGTGCCCCTGGACGAGGCTTTGTCGCGTGTGGTCGTCGATTTCTCCGGACGGCCCGGGCTCGAGTACAATGTGACGTTGACCCGCCCTCGGGTAGGCGATTTCGACGTGGATCTGGTGTATGAGTTTTTTCAGGGCTTCGTCAATCACGCCCGGGTCACCCTGCATATCGACGTCATCCGCGGCCGTAACGCCCACCACATCATAGAGACCATATTCAAGGCCTTTGGTCGCGCGTTGCGTATGGCACTCAGCGCCGATCCGCGCGCGGCGGGCACAATGCCGTCGACTAAAGGCGTGCTGTAGCCCGGGAACGCATGCAAACGGTCGCGGTGGTCGATTACGGTATGGGCAATCTGCATTCGGTTGCCAAAGCGCTGGAACAGGTGGGTGGCGGTAGCGCGCGCGTACGGGTCAGCGCCGAGCCTGCGGTTATCGGCAACGCGGACCGCGTTGTGGTTCCGGGCCAGGGTGCGGCGCGGGACTGTATGCAGGCGCTGCAAAAACGGAGACTTATCGGAGCCGTGAAGGACGCGCTCGCGACGCGACCGTTTCTGGGCATTTGCATGGGATTGCAGCTGTTGCTGGAGACCAGCGATGAGAACGGCGGTGTCGACCTGCTCGGTTTCTACGCAGGGCGGGTGCGCGGTTTCAGCGACAGTCTGTCCGCCGGGCACAATCTGAAAATTCCCCACATGGGCTGGAACAATGTTCGTCAGGAGCGCGTCCACCCATTGTTCGCGGATATCGACGACGGTGCGCGGTTCTATTTCGTGCACAGTTATTTTGTGGTGCCTGAGGAGGCTGGGCTCGGTGTTGCCAGCGCGGAGTACGGCATGCGTTTCTGCTGCGCGCTGGCGAGCGAAAACGTCTTCGCCTGCCAGTTTCACCCGGAAAAGAGTGCCGCCGACGGATTACGCCTGCTGCGCAACTTTCTGTCCTGGGACGGTGCGTGCTAGTCATACCCGCGATCGACTTGAAGGAGGGCCGCTGCGTGCGTTTGCGCCAGGGACGCATGGATGACGCGACGGTTTTCGGCGACGATCCGCAGGCGATGGCGCAGCGCTGGGTCGATGCCGGGGCGCAGCGGCTGCATATCGTGGATCTCGACGGCGCGTTCGCTGGCGAACCGCGCAACGCCGAAGCCATCGCCGGGGTCTGCCAGGCCCATCCGCGCTTGCCGGTGCAGGTCGGCGGCGGCATCCGCGATCTGGATACCGTTGCCGGCTACCTGCAGGCGGGTGTGCGCTACGTGATCATCGGTACGCAGGCGGTACGCGATCCGGATTTTGCCGCCGCGGCCTGTGCAGCATTCCCCGGACGCGTGATTGTCGGCCTCGATGCGCGCGATGGCCTGGTTGCAGTGCAGGGCTGGGCTGAAGCGTCCGCATGCACCGCACTGGAACTCGCGTCGGAATTGCAGGGCGTCGGCGTCGCCGCGATCGTCTACACCGATATCAGCCGCGACGGCATGCTGCAGGGTGTCAACGCCGAAGCGACCGCCGCGCTGGCGGGTGCCATCGACATTCCGGTCATCGCCTCGGGAGGGGTGAGCAATCTGCAGGATATTCGCCGCCTACAGCGGGTTGCGGCGCGGGGTATCCAGGGCGTGATCGTCGGGCGCGCGCTGTACGAAGGTGTCATCGATCTTGGTGAAGCGCAGCAACTGGCCGCCGGAGCGGCAGGTCAGCCTTAGCATGGGGCTCGCCAAGCGCGTTATACCGTGCCTGGACGTAGACGGGGGGCGCGTCGTGAAAGGCGTGCGTTTCATCGACATCCGCGACGCCGGCGACCCGGTCGAGATTGCTCGCCGCTACGACAAAGAAGGTGCCGATGAACTGACGTTCCTCGACATCACCGCCAGCTCGGAGCAGCGCGACACGATGGTACACGTTGTCGAGCAGGTCGCGGCCGAGGTGTTCATCCCCCTCACCGTCGGCGGCGGTATCCGCAAAGTCGAGGATGTACGGCGCATGCTGAACGCCGGCGCCGACAAGGTTTCGATAAATACGGCGGCCGTGTTTACCCCGGACATCGTTGCTGAGGCTGCCGGCAAAGTCGGCTCGCAATGCATCGTGGTTGCCATAGACGCCAAACGCGTGCCGGGCGCGCAGCGCTGGGAGATTTACACGCACGGCGGTCGCGAGGCCACCGGTGTCGACGCGCTCGAGTGGGCAGTCAAGATGGCGGAGCTGGGTGCTGGCGAGATCCTGCTGACGAGCATGGACCGCGACGGCACCAAGCGCGGTTTCGATGTGGCCCTTACCCGTGCAGTGGCGGACGCCGTGCCGGTGCCGGTGATTGCGTCGGGTGGCGTAGGCAGCCTGCAGCACCTGTGCGAGGGCGTGACTGCCGGCGGCGCCGATGCGGTTCTCGCCGCGAGTATTTTCCATTTCGGCGAATACACGATCGCCGAAGCCAAACAGTGCATGGCCAGCCAGGGAATCGAGGTTCGCCAGTGAGCCCTGCGCACAGCCGTTCGGCCGGCTGCGGTGCCTGCCGGAGCCGCGAAATCCCTTGTGCTAAGCTATAC
>Ga0224508_10000819_pt1 | contig 28969 bp, 32 predicted proteins | sample SF_Jan12_sed_USG_4_FD_170157 | JGI IMG/M metagenome (GOLD analysis project Ga0224508, IMG submission 170157) | Sediment microbial communities from San Francisco Bay, California, United States - SF_Jan12_sed_USGS_21 | ecosystem: Environmental > Aquatic > Marine > Sediment | place: USA...
TGCCGGATATGGTCGGCGATGAGACCGACCTGCGCGGGATAGCCTTCGAGTTGCGCTAAATGGCTGTTTCTCGATGGCTCGCTCTGGCGGGGCTGTTGTCGTTCGCCTCGTCGCTGCTGATGCCGGCAATCGATGGCGCCGGGTTTCCGGCGCTCAGTGGCTGGGCTGTATTGGAGCAGGGAGCCAGCGCCTGGCGCCAGGGCGTTGTGGCCTGGTATGCCAACCCGATATTCCTGGTTGCGGTAATCCTGTGCTGGTTCCGGCGCTTCAGACTGGCCTTCGCGGCTGCCGCCATCGGCTTGCTGTTGGGCTTGTCCAGCTTCAGCGCGGGCATGATGGCCGAAGGCGCCGGCCAATCCGTTCCGGCATTCAGCTTCGCAATCGGGTTCTATTTTTGGCTTTTCGCTTTTGCCGTTGTGACGGCAGCGGCGGCGGCCGGGATATATAAGGAGTCCGCCAGCGTCTCGCCCTGCTAAGCGCGCGCTGATACCCAGCTTTCTTCAGCTTTCTGTATTGACCCTTTCCTGACGCGGGAATAGAGTCGGATTGTGCAATAGGCACGTCGCCCCGGCTGGACGATATATAAGAAAAGCATTTTTTTTGCTGACTGATATTTGAGTCCACCGATCTAGCGCTTAGTTTCACGCCGTTGATTGAGTTGCTAGCTTGATGAAACGGTGTGAGAAGTTTGAATGAATATCTATGTTGGTAATTTGTCCTACCAGATGACCGAAGATGAGCTGCGTGAGGCATTCGCCGCATACGGCGATGTTTCCGAGGTCAAGGTCCTCTCGGATCGTGAAACTGGTCGCTCGCGTGGTTTTGGTTTCGTCGAGATGCCGAACCAGAGCGAAGGCGAAGCCGCAGTTGCTGAGCTCAACGGGAAAGACGTTGGTGGTCGTGCGCTGCGCGTGAATGAGGCTCGACCGAGAGAGCCCCGTTAGGCCTGACGCCTTTCAGGACCTGCTTCCCCACAACCACTGCTTCGGTTGTGGACCGAATAACCCGAACGGCCTCCGTATAAAGAGCCGCTGGTCGGGAGACCAATTGAGCGTGGCACGTTTCACGCCCAAGGCTCATCACTGTGCCGGTCCTACGCACTTCGTCAACGGCGGCATCCTCGCCACTGTCATCGATTGCCACTGTATCTGCACCGCGGCCGCGGCAGCCTATCGCGATCGCGGCCGCGAAATCGGCAGCAATCCTGAAATCTACTACGCCACGTTGAAACTCGACGTCGAGTACCTGCGACCTACGCCAATCGATGCCGAGCTTGAGCTTCAAGCAAGAATCGTGGAGCGAGCGGATCAGACTTATGTCTTATCCTGCGCCGTGAATGCTGACGGAAAGACCCGCGTTAGAGCCAGAGTTGAAGCCGTCGAGGTACCGTCAAGCTGGATGCTCGGCGAACGGACGCCGTCGTAGATTCGCTCGCTATAATGAAACGATAAGAACAGGGAAGGCCAAGATTTATGATCTACTTCAAATGGACTCGATCCGAACTCGCGACGCTTGAGAATCCCGCGCTATACACGGAAGTAGATGAAGACGGCTGGGTACAGCGCGAGCTCGCCGTAACAGACGACGGGACCGTGGCTGATCAGCTGATCCCATCGCTGCATCAACCGGGATGGTTCGGTCTTGCACGTCTGGCTCTACCAATGCTCGAGAGCAACGTAACAAAAGCGGAATTCGAGACACTCTGGCAGTCCGGTGCCGGCGTATCGGAGTCTTGAGGGGCCCGAAGCTCTGCTGAACAGGGCCCTGCCCTTTGGAGTGAAGAGGCGCCGAAATTCGTCGCGCCAGACGAATCACAATACCGCCTAGATTGCGGCTCTCTCAGTCGTAACGAAAAAAATACCGGCTGATGCATCCAATTTTCGTTCCGTGACGAACTCAGTGTTCATAGGCACATATTCGTACGGAGTACTCTCATGCAATCGTTCTCTAAAGCTGCGCTCGGCCTCGCAATCGTCTTCACGATCGCTGCTTGCGACAGTCCCGATGATCCGATTCCGGGCGCCCTCAATCCCTTGGAGCCGCGAGCATCTGTCCGTTTCTTTCACGCGGTACCGGATGCCCCCGATGTCAATATTACAGTCGGTGGCACAGTAGCCGCCGTGGAGCTGGAATTCGGTGAAGCCACATCTTTCTCGAATCTCGCCGTAGGAACGAATGCCGTCACAGTTGACGCCAACGTACCGGGTGGTACGGCAACCGTCATTGGTCCGGCGGATATTGCGTTCGATATCACTAACGACTACACGATCGTCGCAGCCGGAGAAGTCGACGCGGCGGGAACCCCGATTGCGCCGATTATCGTCGCGAACCCGGAGTCGGCAGTCGGCGCGGGCAACGTGCGGGTCGAGGTCGTGCATGCTGCGCCTAACGCGCCTGCCGTCGACATTTTCGTAACCGCGCCCGGGGCCAATCTGATAGGCGAGATGCCGATTGCCGGAGGTGCAACGCCTTTCGGTGCGAACTCCGGGCAAATAGAAGTTCTCGCGGGTGATTATCAGATTCGTGTTACAGCGCCTGGTAGCACAATGCCGCTCTTCGACTCCGGTACGATCGCGCTTGCCGCGGGGTCGGATCTGATGGTCGTCGCAATGGACAACACCGGTCCCGGAAGCGCTCCGATCACGCTAGCAGTATCGGGGGGAATCACATCTTTCCAGATTCTTGACGTTGATACCCCTGCCGAGGTGCGTGTCGTGCATGCCGTGCCGGATCTGAACGGTGTTGACGTCTACGTCAATGACGCGATGGCAATGGGCATGCCGGCTATCCCGGGACTCGACTTTCCTGGTGTCGTGCCGGCGCCTGTGCCAGCCGATTCTGATACTTTCATTGAGTTTGCCCCCGGTGATCTCAACGTTCTCGTCACTGTGGCCGGCCAACCCGGAATCATCGGCATACCAGCCACGGACATTCCGCTCGAAGCCGGGCAGCAATACACGATCTTCGCGAGCAACACGCTCGGAGCGGGCATAGAGGCGTACATCACAGAGGATGACACTCGCGCCATCGCCACTGAGGCCCGTACACGTATCATTCACCTTGCGCCGAGCGCGGGCCTGGTCGATATTTATGTGACTGCACCGATGGCCGATATCACAAACCTCGATCCTACCTTCGAGGATATCGACTTCGGCGATGAGACAGGATACGTCAGACTTCCCGGTGACGACTACGATGTAACCGTCACACTGGCTGACACCAAGACGGCGGCAATCGGACCGGCAACGATATCGCTTGAAGCGGGTGGTGTGTATACAGCAGTCGCGCGTGATCCTGACGGCTTCGCCCCGATAACGACAAACCCGAACGGCTTCGGTCTGATTTTGCTCGACGATTTCTGATAAGCGCGGTCGCGAAAAAAGCCCGGCGGTCACCGCCGGGCTCACTGCGCGACCCTAGAACATCACCTCCACGGCCAGATACAACACCGAAGGCGCCAGCAGACAGCCAACGCCCGTATAAAAGGTTGCCGTCATCGCGCCATAAGGCACAAGCTTCGGGTCTGTTGCCGCGAGCCCGCCGGCGACGCCACTGGTCGTACCCATCAAGCCGCCGTAAATCAATGCGGCATGCGGACTGTTCAAGCCAATGCGTTTGGCAACCAGCGGCGTTCCAATCATTACCAACACGGACTTAGTCAGCCCGGCGGCAACGCTTAACGCGATTACGTCAGACTCTGCGCCGAGCGCCGTGCCGGTTACAGGGCCAACGATATAGGTTGCCGCGCCGGCGCCGATTGTAGTGATTGAAATAGGGTCGGTGTAACCGAAAGCCACAGCGACAACCGCGCCCGTCACGAATGACAATACGACGCCGATAAAAATGGACGCGGCGCCAACAACGCCGGCGCGCCGCAAGGCTTCGAGATTCGCGCCGAATGCCGTTGCAACGATGGCAAAATCGCGAAACATCGCGCCACCCATGACGCCGACGCCGGTGAGCAAGCTGAGGTCAGCGATACCTTGTGAGCCGCCGGTTGCACGTCCACCGACGTAGGCGAGGACGAGCCCGACTGCGATCGCCACCGCCGATCCGTGGATTCGTCCGCCAGTCAATTTGTTGGAGAGAAAATACGAAATCCACACCAATAAGCCGACAAAGACAAAAGCGACGATCAGCGCATTCGACGTGAATACATCGGTCAGCGACTCAAGAATCATTCTGTGCCCCTTCGCCGATGTGCACCCGGTCCAGCAGTGGAATGACGGCGAAGCTCACAGCGACTGCCGCGACGCCGGCGATAATCGCCATCCACCCTCCCGCTAGCGCAGCGATTACGTTCTGTTTCGCCGCCATCGCAACGACGATCGGGATATACATGGCACTCCAGAAATTGATGCCGCTCGCGGTCGGCGGACTCATCTGAAAGTTCTTTTTCGACAGGCTCGATATCACGATCAGCAGCAGCATCGCGATGCCGACACCGCCGACATTGGCTTGCGCGCCGAGCATTTCGCCTATCAGGTCGCCGACGAAGACTCCGACCAGCATGCAAAAGGAAAGCAGGGCAACGCCATAGATGATCATCGAGTTCTCCTTCTTCGTGGACCGTGGGGGCGTTGTATCATGCTAAGAAAGCAGAGAATAGCTGACCGAGATGCAGCGCGACGATTTCAATCTATATTCGCACTTCGGCGTACAGATCGCCGCTAACGAAGATAAAGAGCTGCTGCAGACTCACGCAGGCGACTCTTATCGCTACGGCGATATCGACAAACTATCGGCGCAGATGGCTTCCAGCCTCGTGTCACTCGGCGTAGCCGTCGGCGATCGGGTTTCAGTTCAGGTCGAAAAGTCGCCCGAGTGCCTGTGTTTGTACCTTGCCTGTCTCCGAGCCGGTTTTGTGTTTCATCCGCTCAATATGGCGTACAAACCAGCCGAGCTCGAGTATTTTCTAAACGATGCGGAGCCTGCCGTTGTTGTTTGCGACGCGCGTAACAAGCCGTCGATCCAGTCCATTGCCGATCAGTCAGGCGCCCGGCATGTCCTTACATTAAACGCCGACGGCAGCGGCGAATTGGCGGACGTCGCGCGCGGTGCTGCTGAGAGCTTCGAAACCGTCCCGCGCGCTCGAGACGATCTCGCAGCATTACTCTATTCGTCAGGAACGACGGGTGTGCCGAAGGGCATCATGCTCACTCACTGGAACCTGTTGAGTAATACGCAAGCGCTGGTTTCGGCCTGGGGCTTCAGCTCAAGCGACCGCTTGCTGCATGCTTTGCCGATTTTTCACGTCCATGGACTATTTGTCGCAATTGGTTGCGTGTTATTGAGCGGCGCGAGCATGCGGTGGTTGCCTGCCTATCAGGCGAAAGAAGTCATTCGCCATTTACCCGAGTGCTCGGTCATGATGGGTGTGCCAACCTACTATGTTCGATTGTTGGCTGAAACCGAGTTCGACGAAGCAGTTGCCAAGAATCTTCGGCTCTTTGTCTCGGGCTCCGCGCCACTGCTGGCAGAAACCTTTGTCCAGTTCGAGACAAGAACTGGCCATCGGATCCTTGAGCGCTATGGCATGACGGAAACCAACATGAACACGTCGAACCCTCTCGAGGGCGAGCGCAAGCCGGGAACGGTCGGGCCGCCCTTGCCCGGCGTTGATGTGCGTATCTGCGACGATGACGGAAGACCCATCGACGAAGGCGAAATCGGAAATCTGCAAGTTAAAGGTCCAAACGTGTTTATCGGTTACTGGAAGCTGCCCGACAAGACGGCCGAGGACTTAACCGATGACGGATTCTTCAATACCGGCGACAAAGGCCTGATCGACGCTGACGGCTACATCTCAATCGTAGGCCGGGCGAAAGATATGGTGATTACTGGCGGGCTAAACGTTTATCCGAAAGAAGTCGAGCTTCAGATCGATGATTTGCCGGGCGTGAAGGAGTCCGCAGTCATCGGAGTCCCACATCCTGACTTCGGCGAGGGCGTCGTCGCAGTGGTCGTCTCTAAGCCCGATGGCAACCCGAGTGAAGCCGCACTGATTGAGTCCTTAAAGATTTCCCTTGCCGATTTTAAAGTGCCGAAGCGAATTGTGTTTGTCGACGAGTTACCGCGAAATACAATGGCAAAAGTTCAAAAGAATCTACTGCGAGAGCAATTCAAGACACTCTTCGATGGCGTCGCCGTATGAAATCGCTATTGGACCGATGGGCTTTTGGAAATAGTGAGTAGACCTGCCTGCGTTCTTAATATCCGGGATATTCCGGGCGAGAAGCGCCCGCGCTACACCAAAACGCCAGGTGTGGCAGCTGTCGTTCGCCCGCTGGGCCCAGCCACTGGTCTCACCAAGATGGGTGTTCAGCTGCGCACGGTTGCACCGGGATTTGCCGGCACCAATCGTCACTTTCATACCGTCGAGGAAGAGTGGACCTATGTTTTGAGCGGGCGTGGGACGCTGCGCATTGGACCGTTGAAGTTTGCCGTCGGACCGGGCCATTTTGCCGGCTACCCGCCAGGCCCAGGACCGCACCACTTCGTTAATGACAGCGACGAGGATCTGGTCTTTCTCGAAGGCGGCGAGTCTCGCCCAAAAGAGGATGGGTGCTGGTACCCTGATGCCCGATTGATGTCACAGGGCCGCGAAATCGTCGAGCCGTACCAGGAACCACCGCCTGAAGCGTGCGACGAAGCTCAAGTGCTAGCTATCGATGACGCAACGATCGAGAATTTTCAGCACGATGTCGACTCGGGCGCGCGACGGCGGATGCGGGTCCTTCATATCCCAACGGGACTGGCGCGCCAGGCCGTGTATTGGGCAGAGGTAGGAGCTGGGGATCGATCGACGGCGTTTCATACGCACGAACGAACTGACGAATGGGTTTTTATTCTCTCCGGAACGGCTGTTGCGGATGTAGGCGACCAGCAATTCGAAGTCGGCAAAGACGATTTCATCGGTCATCCGGCGGGGAGCCCGCCGCATGTCATGCAGGCTATTACTGACCTGACCTACCTGATGGGGGGTCAGATTGACGCGTCGGACATCGTGCGCTATCCACGCCATGAAATGCAGCGAGTCGGCCGGCGACTAGAGGCAATGACTGGGTAGTCAGCGGCTGACGACCAAAGTGATTTGAAAACGAAGGAGTACAGGGTGAATATCGAATCTATCGCTGGTTTCGCTGTGATTACCAAGGACCCAAAACCGAGCAAGGCCCTGTACCTCGACACCATGAAATTGCCGCTGAAAGCGAAAGACGACTATCTATCGATGGACCGGTTCAAGGGGGCGAACCACTTTGGCGTTTGGCCGCTCGCCATGGCCGCGCAATCTTGTTTTGGCAGCGACGTCTGGCCAAGAAACACTCCCGAACCGCAAGCCACAATCGAATTCGAGTTAAGCACCCTCGAAGCAGTTCAACAAGCGGTTGATGAAATGAAGCTAGACGGCCAGCAATTCGTTCATGAGGCTCGTGTCGAGCCCTGGGGGCAGACTATCGCCCGTTTCGTCAGTCCGGAAGGACTGCTTGTCGGCCTGAGTTACGCGCCCTGGCTTCATGAGACTTCGTAGGGCGATCGCCGAACTTTTACTGCGATTCGGAGAAAACCATGATGAAGGGATCCTGTCTGTGCGGCGCAGTCTCAGTTATTGCGCCGGAGACAACGCAAGCCTCTGCCTGCCACTGCACAACCTGTCGCCGCTGGGGAGGCGGGCCCGCGATGGGTCTCCACGTAGGCGCTGGCGTGCAAGTCGAAAACCCCGAAGCCGTGATCAATTACCCCACAGAAAACCTCACCGGCGCCGAATTGTTCGCAAAATACGCGCCTGGTAGTTGAATGCGACTCTCGGCCTCGTTTCGAATGGTCGCTAGATGCCGTTTGGGCGGAAATGAAGGAGGTGTCTGGTGTTCTCTGCCGTTGGTGTGATAATCGGTGGCGTGAGGAAAAATCATAATGAATACTGAATCCAAAACTGCCGTCCATCGAGTGCAAGCCGTCTGCGCGGGGACGCTGAGTTTAGTGTTCTTCGTGTCAGTCGCCCTAGCTCAGTCGGACGCGGACGCGCTGGCGACGTTGCGTGCCTGCGGCGACATCCAGGGCGATAGGCAACGTCTGGCCTGTCTAGATGCAGCGCTCGCTCCCGGTTCTGGCCGCGGCGAGCCTGCAGTGAGCGCAGTCGAAACTGATCAGGAAGTTCTATCAGCTGAAGCCGAATCGAGCGCTGCAGTCGAGGAGCGCCCCGTTAGAATCATTGAAATGCGCCGGAACGACTTCGGTGTGACGACATTTATTGCCGAGGATGGAGAGACCTGGGTGCAGCGCAGCGGTACGCGAGGACGGTTTCCTCAGGTTCCGTTCGATGCGATTCTGCAGCCCGGCTTGGGTGACACGTACTTTTTGCTGTCGCCACTAGGCGGTCCCCGCGCACGCGTCTTGCCGACGCGCTGATCGGGGGAAACGAATTTGCGCGTCCACCTGAGGCGCTACGATCGATTTGTCAGACAAAAAAAAGACCCCGCCGCTTTCGCGGCGGGGTCCAGTCAGACGATTTTACAAATGGTTTAGAAACCCTGGGACCACTGCACCCGGAACATTCGTCCGCGGCCGTCGTATAGACCGGCGTTGTAGGTGAGCAGGCCGTTCGGATCGAGCGGCGGTTCCTCGTCCGCAAGGTTGAGTATCGTGAACGAGAGCGTGGCTGGGTTGTTCATCGGTGCTTCCCAGGAGTAGGACACATCCCACTGGCTATACGGGCCCTCATCGAATGCAGCCTCAAGGACGTTGGGGTCGCGATTGAGCGAGCCGGCCGTGTAGCGCTGGGTTGCCCGTACGCGATGATCGCCCTGTGCGTAAGTAAGGATCGTATTGGCCCTGAAATCCGGGTTCGTGCCGATACCCGCAACACCGTCGCCGGTCGTTCCGACGACATCCTCGATCAGTCCGGTCGCGTTGTTGATCCCAGCGTACTCCTCGGTGAACGCACCGATGAATCTCACACCGAACATGGCACCGTTAGCGAAATCTTTGGACCAGTCAAGCGTCAGGTCGAAGCCGTTAGTCAAAACCAGGTTCTGGTTAATGAAGCTCGAGCGGAAGATCTCTACGTCGAACCCGCTAAAGCAACCCGCCGGCAGCGCGTCGGGGTCGACGCCATCCCAGCGGCCCGTGCCGCCCGGCACGAAGTCCGGACCCGTCGGGTCGCAGTACTCGTTCGGCCGGCCAAAGAACAGCGGATGCGGGCTCGCGGCGTTCGCAGCGACGAAGGCCGGATCGTTCCAGTCCCCGGTCGTAGGCCAGTTGACGAAACCGTCGAGCAGATCGGCGCGCAGCGTGTCCTCGGCATCCGTCGTCGTTGCGATGTTCTTGAACTCGTAATCCCAGTAGGTCAGGTCGACCGTGAAGTTGTCCGTGACGTCATAGGTGAAGCCGATAGTCCAGTTATCGGATTCCTCCGGTATCAGGGACGAATTACCAACGGCTAGACCCACGGCCTGCGTGATCTGGCCACCGAGCGTGTCGCGACCGACGGAGCCTGGCCCGATGCCGAACAGTTGATTCTCCGACGCCAGACGGAACGACGAGCCCGCCGTCGCGCGGAGGAACAGTCTGTCGGTTGGTGTCCAGAGCATGGAGATCTTCGGATCCGTCGAGCTCTGGCCCAACGTCTCTTCCCATCGCACCGCAAGGTCAACCTCGAAACTTTGAGTCGGGAACATCACGAGCTCGGCAAATACCGCGTCCGTCTCCCGGTTCGATTCCCAGTCCCGCAGAATCTCCGGGCTGAAGCCGAAGCCGCCGTCCTTCGAAATCGGATCGACATTGATGTCGAGTTCCTGCTTGCGGACTTGGGCACCGACGGCAAGGCCTGTGGCACCGCCGTCCATGTCCCAGAGCTCGCCCGTGACGATGGCCTCGAACGCCGTGAAGCGCGACTCATTGAGGTCCTGACCGCCGAACATCATCCAGTCGAGCAGATCGCGCGAATTGTGGAGCTGAGCACCGATCGGTGAGTCAGGGTCGGCCGGATTGATGGGTGTGTTGTCCGTCGGGTCTGCGAGATGCCGGCTGGCAAACGGATTCCAGTATTGGCAATCACCCACACCGGCGTTGACGGACGGATCAGTGGCGACACCTTCAACGAAGTTCCACTTACAGGCCGGACCACCGTAACCCAGCACGGCGCGCAGATAGCGGTCCGTGATCGTGTCGTTGACGTTGTCCTTCTGATCGTTCTGCGAGAATGTGCCATTGACGCGCCAGTCCCAATTATCGGCAAACGTGCCCTCGAGCGTAGTCGAGATGCGGTAGGTGTTCTGCACCGAACTTGAGTCGAGCGACTGCGAGTCGCCGTCGATCGGGCCCAGCTGCCGGCTGAAGATTCGGCTGAAGTCCTGATACGGGAATGTGCCGTTCGTATAGTCGACACCCTCAACGGCGCCAGGCACCCTCGGTGTACCGGTGCCTCCGCCGCGAAGCCAGGCATCGTAGACACCGGGATTCGTGCTCGGCAGGGTCGGTATGGTTCCCTGTACGGCCGGCAGGGCTAGCAGTGGCACACCCGTGCCGAAACTCGACTGCGAGTCAGCGCGAGCGAAGCCCGCCTCGACGCGGAACGTCTCGAGACCGCCAAAATCGTAATCCTGCGTAAAGACGGCCATGCCGAGCAGGTTCGACTTTTCCGGTGTATTCGTGCGCTGCAGTGACAGGTTGAGGCGACAGAACGGGCCGTCAATATAGCCAGCCGGATTCGATTTACCGAGGGACGGCGTGCCGCCGATCTCTTCGAGGCCGCAAAGCGGATCCCTGTGGAAACCGCCGGCGCCAAGGAACGTACCCGGGTTCCCGAACCCGGTCTGCAGCCCATAGAACAGCCGCTCAGGCCCGAAGCGATCCTCTTCCTGCAGCTTGTCGTCGCGACGCTGCAGCTCGATGGCGAGCACGATATGCGAGTCATCGTCGCCGGTGCCAAAGATTGCGCCGGTCACGATTTCCGGGACGTCGGACTGCGTATCGGCCCACTGGCTCGAGACGTTGAATTCGAAGCCTTCAAATCTGTCGCGCGTGAGGAAGTTCGCCACACCGGCGACCGCGTCAGAGCCATACAGGGCAGACGCGCCATCGAGCAAGAGTTCCATCCGCTCGACCATGATCTGAGGCGCGAGGTTGTTAATGTCGACTGCTGAGCCCGCGTTAGCATCAACCGTCATGCGTTGCCCATTGAGCAGTATGAGCGTCGAGCGAGTGCCGAGGCCGCGCAGGTTAATGCTGTTGGTCGGCGCGGACCAGTTGGCGCTGACGTTCGCGCTCGTGATCTGCGGCATGTCGCGGACGATCTCGGCTAGCGTGACACGCTGTTGGGCCTGAATCTCAGCCTGGTCCAGGACCGCGACCGGCGTTGGCCGATCGGCGGCTCGCTCGATATACGAGCCAGTGACGCGAACGGTTTCTTGAACTGCGTCCTGACCAAGAACGGATGTGGCAGTGGTTGCCGCACAAAGTGCGGCTATTGCCGCGGCTAGCTTTTTGTGCCGCTCGGGTGCGCGCGCCAAAGTGTCAACTCTCATGGTTTTCCCCTGTAATAAATCTTTGTCGTTCGTGTCGCCGTCGTAAAGAATCTGTTTGTGAACGAATTCATCCACGCCGCAGCTAAATATTCCTCTAGCTCAGCTTGATATTTCTGAAGATTCGGACCGAGAACGATACGCATTCTGTGTTCATACTAAAAATCAATATTATGAATATTGGTCATTCAACTAGTGAATATGTGAGGTGCTCTCCTACGAGCGCGCCTTCCATGTTGAGATCGAGGAATATCAAGGCGTGCAAGAGGCACGCTAAATGAGTAGATCGCATCGGGTCTTAGGCCGTGTTGATTATTCGCATCGCCGGCGTCAGTCGACCCCCGGCTGCATTCATCAGCTACTCGCGGCTAATTGCCAGCCAGGCGCTCATTCGTGAGCCTGATATTCCATTGGAGGGTGTCGACAATATTTTCGTCGTTCGGCGCAAGCGCCAGTGCGCGCAAGAAATCGCCTAACGCTTCCTCGAAGCTGGCTGTTGCGAAGTACGTCGTGCCGCGGCTGTTCCAGGCGGCCCATTGTTGCGGCACTTCACGGATTGCATGGGAGCAGGTATCGAGCGCTTCTTCGATCTGACCGGTAGTCATCAGCGCGATACATAGCGCGTTGAGCGCGTAGTACAGCGTGTCCGGAACGCTCGTTTCCGCGAGCAATCGCACACTTTGCAGGTTCTCGACGTGCTCGTAGGCCACCGCAACGGCATCCTCATTACGCCCAGCCTCAATCAGCTGCAGAATCTCGTCGATCCGGGTTGGGGCGTTGAAATGCACAACAGTCGGGTGTGATATCCGGCTGTCAAGGTGGGTTCCCGTCTGCTGCTGTGCGATGGAGGCAGGCAGCGCAACTCCATAGCCTAGAGCTGTGAAAAAGAATATGCGCGTAGCTTTGTGCATATCGCGATACCTCGATGCTTGTGCCGCTGTGCCAGACTACTTGTCGGTTGCCACGTTCTCGTACTTTTCCTACGAACGGCTATCATGTCACTACCCTGAACCTGGTTACAACTGAATAAGCCTCAGCATAGGAGCGGTGTGCCGGAATGCTATAACACTCCGTATATATGCCGGATCGGCCGCCGGGACGATTTCTCGATCGACGGCCGGTACAACATTTGGCGCTGACGAGGAGCGTTCCTAGTGAAGACAAAAGCAATCATCACAGCCGCTGGTCTTGCGGCCCTGTCCGCCGCATCGTCAGCCGTTCAGGCGCAGCCCGGCTTCGGTCCACCCGAACTCACGCTGGTTCCAGTCGAAGGCCACGACAACATCTATCTGATCCGCAATCAGTTCGCGGGAAACATCACTGTTTTAGTTGGCGAAGAAGGCGTCGTATTGGTCGATACCAAAGGTGCGATGGATCACGATGGCGTCGTTGCATTCGTGCGGTCAATTACCGATGCGCCAATAAAATACGTCATCGATACGCATATGCATCCGGATCACGTCGGCGGTAACCCGCCACTGCAAGGAATCGGTGCGACTATCGTTGCTTCCGCGAATGCGCGTCGAATCATGGCCGAACGCGGCCAACCTGGCCTGCCGAATGTCACGCTGGAAGACAACATGCGAATCTGGCTGGATGACATTCCGATCGATCTGCGCTACTTCGGACGCGGGCATACCGACGGCGATATCGTCATTCACCTGCCCGAGCAACGCGTCGTGATTACCGGCGACATGTTTGCGCTTTGGCCCTACGAGGCGGTCATCGATTATTCTGCGGGCGGCAGCTTGCGCGACTGGACCCGGACTTTGGATGGCGCGATGGGCCTCGATTTTGTGACGGTCATTCCGGGTCATAGCGGCGTGACCGATCGCGCGACGATGTCCGGTTATCGGGACCATCTCGCACAGATGCAGGACATGGTCCGCGAAATGAATTCGCAACAGCGTACGCGCGAAGAAATTCAGGCAGTGATGCAGAGCGAATTCAGCTGGGGCAACTTATCGATGAGCGTCGGTCTCGACGGCGTCATCATGGAGATGCGGTAAGCGAGAGATTTACTCGCCGAGCTGGTCCAGCATATATTGCAAGGCGGCGATAATTTCCGCATCGGAAAGATCGATTCGCCCGCCCTTTTGCGGCATGAATCCCATGCTGCCCTGATAACCGTTCAACACGTGGTCGGCCAGCGTATCCATGCCTTGTTCTACGCGGCCGGTCCAGGCGGCGCCGTCGCCGATAACCGGTGCGCCGCTAATACCGGGTGGCGCATGGCAGGCGATGCAGGCCTCGTTGTAAACCTGTGGGCCCGTCAGCACGGTCGCGACGCGCTGCGGGACGACGACGGGGGCGGCAGCAGCCGCGGCGAGTTCTGCCGATCCGAGTAAAATCAGCTGGCCGACCGGTTCGATATTGCTTGCGATTGCCGTCTGCACAACTTCGTCGTCAAGCGCGAAGTCGCCCTGCGCTTCGATGACGATCATCAGGACGAAGAAAATCAAACCGACGACCGTGCCGATGATGAGGCCGGAGACGAGCATGAAGCTGTCGAAGTTTGGCTGGTCTTGATCGTACAAAGCATCCGTCCTGGTTTGAAGGCGGCGCGATTATACCGTATCGCTTGTAGGCGGACGATCCAGCCGGCGCAGCTGCAAGGCTTCGGACAGCTCGTCCATGCCCGGCTGATCTCGAGCCGCGAGATCGGCCAGTGTTCGCGCGACTTTGAGAATTCGAACGACGCTACGCGCACTCAGTTGCCAGCGCTCCTGGGCCTCCGACAGGAGTCTGGAGGCTGCTGAGTCCAACTTCACGCTCGCAAAGACTTGCCGCTCACCCAGCCTTGCGTTCAACACGCCGCGTTCCTGCTGGCGGCTTCTGGCTTTTAGTATCTCGCCGCGCAGCGCTTCACTCATGGGCCCTGCCCGCTCGCCGCATAGCTCCCGATACGCCACTTGCGGAACCTCGATATGCAAATCGAAGCGATCGAGTAAGGGTCCGGAGATGCGTGATCGGTATTGGCGAATTCTCGCTGCGCCGCAGTGGCAGCGATCGGACCCGTCACCGAGATAGCCGCAAGGGCATGGGTTCATCGCGGCAATCAATTGAAAGCGTGCGGGAAACTCTACGCGGCGGCCAAGCCGTGATATCGCCACGGTTCCGTTTTCGAGCGGCTCGCGCATCGCCTCGAGCGCCGTTCTAGAAAACTCAGGCAACTCGTCGAGAAACAGAACGCCGTGATGGGCGAGGCTGATTTCACCCGGCTTCGGACGCGTGCCGCCACCGATCAGGGCCGGCGCTCGGGTCGTGTGATGCGGGGACCGAAACGGTCGGATGCGGCCATTCGCAAGAATCGATGTGTCGCCCGCGACTGAGGCAATGCACGCGACGCTTAGCAATTCTTCGTCAGTCAGCGCAGGCATCAAGCTGCGCAGTCGCGAGGCCAGCATGCTCTTGCCGCTGCCCGGCGGGCCGATCATCAACAGATTGTGTTCGCCGGCCGCGGCGACCGCGAGCGCTCGTTTGGCACCTGCCTGCCCCCGGACGTCGTTCAGATCGAGCATTGACGGGGCACCTTCTACGATACTGCGCGGCTCAACGCGCTGGAGTTCCGCTTCGCCGTCCAGGGCACGGACAACATCAAGCAAATGATTACTGGAAAAGACCTGCGCGCCCGGCACGAGGCTCGCCTCCTTCGAATTGGCATCAGGCACAACCAGGCGACGCTTAGCGCGCCGGGCGGCCAGTGCTGCGGGAACGACGCCGGTAACCGGGCGCAGCGATCCGCCAAGCGAAAGTTCACCGAGAAACTCGGTCTCTTCAAGCGACCAGGACTTTCTTTGTTGCGCTTGAATGATCCCAAGCGCAATCGGGAGGTCGAATCGCCCGCCCTGCTTTGGAATGTCGGCTGGCCCGAGATGCGCGGTGATTCGGCTGGCCGGGACCTCTATCGCACAGTTTTGCAGGGCAGCACGAACACGATCCCGGCTTTCTTTGACGGCCGGGGCTGGCAATCCGGTGATCGTAAAGGCCGGCAAACCACCGGCGAGATGCACTTCGACGCTGACCTCATAGGCGTCGAGTCCCGACTGACCGCGGCTGATCAGTTTTGCCAGTGGCACGGCGAATCCGCAAGCCACGGCACTCGCCTGGCATTAGTCGTCGGTGCTGGCGCCCTCGAGCTGGGTGATTCGCGTTTCGAGAATTTCGAGTTTCTCTCGTGTGCGCTCAAGGACCGCTGCTTGAAGGTCGAACTCCTCACGCGTAACGAGATCCATCCTCTCGAAGCCAGCTGAAAGCAGCGACCTGAAATTCTTCTCCAGGTCTTCACCCAGCGCGCGCAGGTTCTTCGGAACGGCGTCCGCCAACTGGCGGGCGAGTTCATCAATTTGTGGAACTTCTGGCGCTCCGTTCATTTCATCTTCTCCGGTCCTGGCAGGCGAGCCATATTACCTGCCGAATCCTCGAGAAATTGACTCGAGCAGAGTAAACTTCGTTTAACTTAATGTCCGCGTCGGGTAGCTTGAAAAGGCGACCCGGGTCACGCGGGCGCTAGGATGCTGCGTGCTAGACTGCCCGCGGATAATAGTGAGGTGCATACCTTGAAGCGGTTTATCTGGTCTATTTTGATGATTCTTCCGCTCGGCGCCTTGGCTGCCGACGTTTACCGTTCGATCGACGAGAACGGTCAGATTATTTACAGCGATAGACCGAGCGATACGGCTGAACTGGTCCAGGTCCAACGGACCGTTGCGACCTCTCGAGTCACTTCCGCGGCTGTAGCCAATACTTCCGAAGCGGATGAAACGGCGTCGAATCTGCCCCTAGGCGCAGAGATTCCGCGAGAGGCGACGCCCGAGGAAATCGCTTCGGACCGCGCCCGCAACTGCCAGTTAGCGACTGAACGCGCCGCAGCCTACGACATTTCTCGTCGGCTGTTCCGTACCGATGCAGCCGGAGAGCGCGTCTATCTTTCCGACGCGGAACTCCAAGCGGAGAGAGACAAGGCGCTGGCCGATGTCGCCACCTGGTGCGGCTAACACATCAACCGACAGCGCTCTGAAGCGTCCGACAACGGATTCAACAGACAGCTTTTTCCTGCCGAATTTCTGCGACCCGCGCATGGTGCTCGCGGTCGTTCTTATTTCTGAGCTGCTGGCTCTGACGTTCAGTCTAATTCTGCCATTCGACGCCTTCTTTCTGACCGAGCTCGCCCGAATCTCGGTGCTGATGCAATGGCTCGGCCTGACCAGCGCGGCGCTGCTTTGTGCGCTCAAGGTGCCACTGCGCCGTCTATCGACGCCCGCTGTTACCAGCATTGTGCTTGCGCTCGTCACGGCGAATATCCTGGTGCTGTCTGTTGCTACCGTATTGGCGGGCAGATGGTTGGGTGGTGGCGAGACGCTGGATTTTTTTCCGCCGGAAATCTGGCCGTTCGCGCTCAGCAATGTCGTCATTGGCCTGATTGTGACCGCATTGATGCTGCGCTACTTTTTTGTCAGTCATCAGTGGCGTCACCACGTCGAGGCCGAAGCCCGGTCTCGCATCGACGCACTGCAGGCACGAATTCGCCCGCATTTTCTGTTCAACAGCATGAATACGATTGCATCGCTGACGCGAAGCGACCCCGGGCGGGCGGAAGAAGCCGTCGAGGATCTGGCCGATCTGTTTCGCGCGACGCTCAGCGATGCAGGACGCCAGCTCAGTCTTAAAGAGGAACTGGAGCTTTCACGTATTTATCAGCGCATCGAGATACTTCGGCTTGGCGACCGGTTGCGGGTCGACTGGGATGTGGCCGAGTTGCCGATGCGTGCAACGCTTCCGGGGCTTACAATTCAACCGCTGCTCGAGAACGCGATTTACCATGGGATCGAGCCGCTCGACGGCGGCGGGACGGTATTGATTCGTGGTCGCTGCGACGGCGAGGAAATTGAGATCTCGGTCATCAACCCGACACAGAAAACCGTACCAGACGGCCAGCACAAAGGTCACCAAATTGCGGTCGACAATATCCGTGAGCGGTTGCGGCTGGCATTCGACGGCAAGGGCTCGCTCGACGTCACTGAGTCGGACGAGAGCTACCAGGTGACGGTCCGTTTTCCGGTGACCTAGGTGACCGATACGGCAAGACAGCTGTTAATCGTTGATGACGAGGCGCCGGCACGAACCCGGCTCGAAGGCCTCGTCGACGAACTCACCGACTGGACCTCGATCGGTTCCTGCTCCGGTGGCGCTGAAGCGATCCAGCGAGTGGAACAGAATCATCCCGCAGTCGTGCTGCTGGATGTACGCATGCCGGGAATGAGCGGGATCGAGGTTGCGCGCCACCTAACGCGTCTGCCGACACCGCCGGCCGTGATATTCACGACGGCCTACGATCAGTATGCGCTGGAAGCCTTTGACTCACGTGCGGTCGGTTACCTATTAAAGCCGGTTCGGCGCGAGCGACTGCAAAGCGCATTAAGTCATGCCGCGCGTTTGACCGATGCGATGCTCAGCGACCTCAATTCCAAAACCAAAAGTTTCGAGCGGCGCAAGCACATCGCGGCGCGCGTGCGCGACGAACTCCGATTGATTCCGCTCGGCGAAATCCGCTATTTTCATGCCGAACAAAAGTACATCAGCGTGCATCATGCCGGTGGCGAAGACCTCATCGAGGAATCCCTGAAGCAGCTCGAGCAGGAGTTTTCCGAGCTTTTTGTCCGAATCCACCGCAGCGTGCTGGTTGCAATCGATGCGGTCGATGCGTTGGAAAAGGACGCAACGGGCGGTTACCACGTCCGCCTGCGAGGCAAAGAGTCAACGCTGGCGGTCAGCCGGCGGCAGGTTTCGGATATAAAGTCGCGACTTGGCGCTAAACGCTGAGATTGGGTCACTTAAGCGATAGACTGCGTGTTGCGGAAAGCGAGTGATGTCGGAACAAAGCACAAACAATCCAGATGACGAATCACCGGTAGTCGAGAGCCAGACGGCGATCGATGCGCCAGGCGAGGAAGACGTGGCTCTACCGGCTGATGAAGAGGCCGTGACCGAGCGTCGTGGAGTCTTTGCGGGGTTGGTGCCGATGCTCGCGATCGTCGTCGCCATCGTCGCGATGTTGATCTCAGGTTCGCTGTGGTGGCAGTACCGTCAGTTTTACGTCGACTTGAATTCCGAAGATGCGCAGCTGCTGGAAAGCCTCGAAGATGCGCGCGCCGGTTTGCGGCGGCTGGAGGACGAGCTTCAGTCGGTTCGCGGTGACCTGGGGACAAGCGATGCCGCAGTCAGCGCGATGAGCGATGACCTCGAAGCCATGCCGGTCGAGCTGCGCGCGCTCGGCCGCCGCGTCGAGGCGCTGCAGGGCGGCCAGCTCGATGCGCGCGACAGCTGGCTTCGGGAGCAGGCCGAGTACTATCTGGTGCTCGCCAACGTCGAGCTCGGACTGGGCGGCCGGATCAACAGTTCGATCGTCGCACTGGAACTTGCGGATGATGTGCTCAGAGACCTCGGCGATCCCGGTCTTGTTGCCGTGCGAAGCGCCCTCGCCGAAGAGCTGCAGAATCTTCGTGCAGTCGCCATGCCGGATCTCGAAGGCATTGCGGCCAATCTTGGTATTCTTATCGGGCGCGTGGCTGAGCTGCCGATGCGCGCCGCGACGCCAGAAAATTTTGCGGCACCGGCAGAGTCACTGGACGATGTCGAGCCCGGGCTCGGCCGATTGTGGGCGAGAACCCGCGGCGCCGTAACAACCATCGTCCGAATTGAACGCCAGGAAGAACCCGTCGGCCGCGTGTTGACCGAATCCGAGCGGCGCCTCATTCGCCACCAGCTTGAACTGGAAATTCAAATTGCACGGACGGCCGTCATAGAGCGGCGCGAAGCGGTCTTTCGTTCCAGCCTGGTCGCTGCCGATGCAATTCTTAATCGGGATTTCGACGGATCGGCTCAGAGCATCGTTGAAACGCGACGACTGCTCGGCGAAATGATGCGGGTCGAACTTTCCCCCGAGCTGCCGGCTATCAGCGATTCTCTAAGTCTGCTCAGGAACGCACCCGGGGCCCAGTGATGAGATACGGGATCTGGGCTTTGGCGGCACTCGTCATTGGGGCTTTTGGCGCCCACTTCCTGTTGCAGGATCGCGGCTATGTCCTGATCAGCTTTGTCGGCTACAACATCGAGATGTCTGTGCCGGTACTCGCGCTGGCGCTGATTTTGCTTTATCTCGCCGTGCGACTGGTGTTTCGAATCTGGCGCGCGCCGCGCCAATTGGGTCAGGCGATCGCCGACCAGCGGGCACGGCGTGCCGGTACCCGGCTGGCACGCGGATTGATTCATATGTCCGAGGGCGATTTTCGTCGCGGCGAGCGGCTGTTGACCGATGGCCTGAAGGGCAGCGAGACGAAGCTGGTTAACTACCTGATGGCGGCTCGCGCAGCCGATGCGCAGGGTTCACCGGAACGGCGCGATGAATGGCTCAACCTCGCGCGCGAGTCGGAGCCCAAGGCCTGGGCAGCCGTTCTGTTAACGCAGGCCGAGTTGCAGCTTGAAGCGGGCGAGGCCGGTGCTGCCATCGGCACACTGACGCGCATTGAAGAGCGGAAACCGGGGCACGCGGGTTGTTTGGAGCTCCTGGCAAAAACTTATATCGCGTTAGACAAGCGCGACAAACTTGCAGAGATTCTGCCGCGATTGGCAAAATCCAAGCTTGCGCCCGACAAACTAGCATCGATCCTCGCCGACGCACTGGAAACGATGCACGACGAGCCGGCTTTCGGTCTCGACGCGCTGAAACAGGTCTGGTCGCCGCTGCCAATGGCACTCAGACGCCGGCCGCGGCTGATTCGGTCAAGGGCATTGCTGCTCGACCAACTGGGCCGCGGTGACGAGGCGGTGAAGACACTGACCTCTGCTTTAAAGCGCGGCTGGGACAAGAATCTGATCAAGACTTTCGGCGAAGTGACGGCGTCCAATCCGCTTAAACAGCTGCAGCGTGCCGAGGCCTGGCTGAAGCAACATGGCGAAGACGCCGCCTTGTTGATGACGGCGGCCAAGCTGTGCATGGCAAACGAACTCTGGGGGAAAGCCAGGAGCTACCTGGAGTCGAGCATTGCCATCGAGCCCGAACCGGCTTCCTACGCACTTTATGGAGAGCTGCTCGACAAGCTCGGCGAAGCCGATGCGGCTGCGCGGGCTTATCAGGCCGGTCTAAGAATGGTCGCACCGGAGGTTGGCGGGCTGCCGGCGCTCGAAGCGCCAACGGCACAAGACGCCGAAGCCTGAGGCGCTATCCGATGGCGCGTGAGCGCCTTGAGCCGAGCCATTCCAGAATCGGATCCCACTGTTCCCAATCGGGCCACGCGAGATACGGCGGTAATTCGTGAACGCCGAGTCCGCGCTGGTAGGCGCGGATGTAATTCTGGGCTTCCCTGAGTGCTGCGATGTAAGGCGCCTTCAGTGAGTCGAGATATTCATCGAGCTCGTCAAAAATTAATGTGTTGTCGCGGACGCGGTTAGCCACGACGGCAACGCGCGCCTTTCGGTCGGCAACTTTGTGGACGTGCAGCAGTTCTTCGACGAATCTCTGCGCCGCTTTGATATCGATTGGCGACGGCAGCACGGGGACGATGATGGATTCGGCGCGCCGCACCAATTCCGTCAGCTCTTTACCGTGCGACCGGGCCGGTGCGTCGATAACCAGATACTCGGTATTCCTCGGGATGCCGCGCAGGCCGTGTTCAAAGCCTGGAATGCCAGTGATTTCGGCATATTCCTCCGGGCGTTCCTCGAGCCAGGCAAGCGCTGACTGTTGTGGATCGTAATCGGCGAGCGCCGTCTCATAGCCCTCGGAGGCGAAATAGGCCGCCAGGTTCGTGGCCATCGTGCTCTTGCCGCACCCACCCTTCGCGTTGGTGACCAAAATGCTTCGCATGTCGTCTCCTGAATGACCCGCCGAAAACTCGCTCTAAAGTAGCCACGATTATGACAAATGTCCAATCAGCGAGCGGCCTAATCCAAACCAAGATCCTGCCATATTGAATCGATTCTGGCTGTGACTTCGGCCGTCATTTCTATCGGTTTGCCCCACGGTCTCGAGACCTCTCCGGGCCACTTCGACGTCGCGTCGATGCCGATCTTCGAGCCCAGGCCCGCCACCGGCGAAGCAAAGTCGAGATAGTCGATTGGCGTCGATTCGATCAGTACCGTATCGCGTGCCGGGTCCACGCGGGTCGACAGCGCCCAGACGACATCGGTCCAGTTGCGCGCATCGATATCCTCGTCGACGACGATGACAAACTTCGTGTACATGAACTGGCGCAGATAGGACCAGACGCCGAACATTACGCGCTTCGCGTGGCCGGCATATTCCTTGCGAAGACTGACGACCGCAATCCGGTACGAGCACGCTTCGGCCGGCAGATAGAAATCGACAATCTCCGGAAACTGCGTCTTTAAAATGGGAACGAATACATCGTTGAATGCGAGCCCGAGCACGGCCGGCTCATCCGGCGGACGTCCGGTATAAGTCGTATGGTAGATCGGGTTCTCACGATGAGTCATCCGTTCAACCGTCATGACAGGAAAGCGTTCCACTTCGTTGTAGTAGCCGGTGTGGTCGCCGAAAGGGCCTTCATCGGCTTCATCGTCTGGCGCGATGCTGCCCTCGAGCGTGATTTCGGCATGTGCCGGCACCATCAGGTCGGAGCCAATCGCTTTAGTCAGCGCAGTTCGCTCGCCGCGCAATAATCCTGCGAATGCATATTCGGACAGGTTGTTCGGAATGGGTGTCACCGCCGCAAGAATTGTCGCGGGATCGGCGCCGAGACTGACCGCAACTGGATAACTCTCACCGGGATGTTGCCGCTTGAAGTCTGCGAAGTCGGTGGCGCCGCCTCGATGCGCGAGCCAACGCATGATGATCCGGTTCCGGCCGATGACCTGTTGCCGATAAATGCCGAGATTCTGCCGCTCCTGCCGAGGCCCCCTGGTTGTCGTCAGTCCCCAGGTGATCAACGGGCCGGCGTCTTCGGGCCAGCATGTCTGAATCGGCCACTTGGAAAGGTCGACATCGTCACCTTCTATTACGACCTCCTGGCAGACGGCGCGTTTTTCATGCTTCGGCGCCATCTTCAGCACTTCTTTCAACAGTGGCAGCTTGCTCCAGGCATCGGCGATGCTCTTCGGTGCGTCCGGCTGGCGTAAGGCCGCGAGCAGGCGGCCGAGTTGCTGCATGACGTCGGCGTCGTCGCTGCCAAGTGCAAGCCCGATTCGTTGACGCGTCCCAAACAGATTGCACAGCACCGGTTGTGAATGCCCGGATACGTTTTCGAACAGCAGTGCCGGGCCCTGCTCTGCCAGGACGCGGCTCGAGATTTCGGTCAGCTCGAGTTCTGCGCTGACCGCCGCGCTCACGCGACGCAGTTCGCCACGTTCTTCCAGCAAAGCGATAAAGTCGCGCAAGTCGCGGACCTGGTGTTGCGGTTTTGGCCAGAGCGAGTCCATGATTACGCCATTGTAAGCTCGGCTCGCACCGCTGACCTAAACCCGCCGAGCGCGACAGTGGCACCCAGATGCAAAAGAAGTTCGTCAAAATGCACGGCATCGGCAACGATTTCATGCTCGTTGAATGGCCTGACGACCAGCCGCCGCCCGCGACTGAGCTGATTCGTGCCTGGGGTAATCGGCGAATTGGCGTCGGTTTCGACTCCTTACTATTAGTGGGTCCGAGCGGACGCTATCGCGTGTTCAATGCTGACGGCGGCGAGGCCAGGCAGTGCGGCAATGGTGCGCGCTGCATCGCGGCGTACCTGACCGGCGGGACCACTGCCGAAATTACGCTCGACAGCATTGCCGGGCCGGTCGCTACGCGGGTCCTTCAGGACGGTGTCGTCTCGATCAATCTTGGCCAACCGGATTTTCGGCCTGAATCGCTGCCATTCACGGTTGATGCGCCTGCGGATAGCTATCGTCTTGAGCTTGGGTCCGGACCAGTGGAGTTCAGGGTTGTTTCGATGGGAAATCCGCATGCCGTCATTGCCGTGGATTCGGTCGATCAAGCCAAGGTCGGTATAATCGGCGCCGAGCTCGCGGCGCATGCGGCCTTTGCCGAAGGCGTCAACGCCGGATTCGCCGAGCGGGTGTCGCCATCGAAGTTAAAGCTTCGGGTTTTTGAGCGCGGGGTCGGTGAGACTCTGGCCTGCGGTACCGGGGCTGCGGCTGCGGTTGCGGCAGGACGCCGACGCGGGCAGCTGGAAGATCGCGTCGAAGTGGAGTTGCCCGGCGGCACGCTGATCGTAGAGTGGCAAGGCGCGGGCGGTGATTTGTGGCAGACTGGTCAAACCACGAAGGTGTACGAGGGCCTGATCGAGATATGAGCCAAGCGAAAAGGCAAGTAATCGCCGACGAAGGCTTCAGCGAGTCCGATGTCGCAAACTATCTGCGTAGCCATCCGGACTTTTTCGAACGCCATCTCCCGCTGCTTCACCAATTGCGCCTGCCGCATGAGTCAGGCACATCGACAGTCTCTTTGGTCGAGCGCCAGCTTTCTGTTTTGCGTCAGCGCAACGACGAGCTCGAAAAGCAGCTCGCCGAACTCATCGATGTCGCCAAGGCCAATAACGAGCTGGTCGATCATATTCACAAACTTGCGATTGCTTTTATACAAACCGACGGTATCGATGCGCGGCTCGAGGTGCTGGAAAATGCACTGCGCGAAGACTTCGGTTCTGAGCGCGCCGTACTCATTTTATTTAATGACGAGTCGCGGCCCCAAGTGACTCGCCCGGGCTTCGTCAAGACAATCGACCGCGACGATGAGGCGCTGAAAGCTTTTTCCACTTTTCTCCGTTCAGCGCGAGCGCGTTGCGGAAGTTTGCGAGATAAGCAAAAGGAACTGCTCTTCGAGCGGGAGGCCGACAGCATCACATCCGCCGCAATGGTTCCGATTGGCGAAGGGGCCAAATACGGTTTTCTAACAGTCGGCAGCAAGGACGCTAACCAATTCCATCCCGGTCAACGGGTCGACTTCCTGGGTCGGTTGGGCGAGCTTGTCAAGATTGCCCTGGAAAATGGCGATGAGCGAGACATTCGCAGCTAACGCACGCGCTTCGTTTCTCACTGGGCTTAAGACGGAGCGGCGACTCTCCGAGCACACGGTCGCGGCCTACAAGCGCGACCTCGATTCGTTCGCTGGGTTTTGCGAGAAAGAGGGTGTCGATGGTCTCGACAATCTCGACTCCTATCATGTCAGGGCATTTGCGGCGGAAGCGCATCGGCTGGGTCTTTCCCCGCGCAGCATCGCGCGACGTTTGTCCGCAGTCAGAAGTTTTCTCCGACTCGAAGTCGAGCACGGTCGACTGAAGGCGAACGTCGCGTTGAATATCTCGGCGCCAAAGCCGGCCAGGCGCTTGCCTGGAACGCTCGATGCCGATCAAGTTGCACAACTGTTGGAGACGACCGGTGACGAACCACTGGTGGTGCGCGATCACGCGATACTCGAGTTGTTTTATTCGTCAGGCCTCCGGCTGGCGGAGCTCGTTAGTCTTAATCTTGAGGATCTCGACTTTCCCGACCAGACCATCCGCGTGACCGGTAAGGGCAACAAGACCCGAATTCTTCCCGTCGGGCGAAAAGCGCTGGAAGCAATCCAAACCTGGCTACCGGTGCGTCTCGGGATGGCGGGCGAATCTGAGCAGGCGCTTTTTGTCAGCCGCAAAGGCAGCCGACTTGCCGCCAGGAGCGTCCAGGCGAGAGTTGATCGCTGGGCTCGCAGCCAGGGAAGCGCGCGGCATCTGCATCCCCATTTATTGCGCCATTCTTTTGCATCGCACCTGCTGGAGTCGAGCGGGGATCTGCGCGCCGTGCAGGAACTACTCGGCCACGCGAGTATTTCGACCACTCAGATCTATACGCATCTGGACTTTCAGCACCTGGCTACGACTTACGACAAGGCTCATCCGCGAGCGCGTCGACGCCGTAATCGCTGAAGTCGAGCGAGCGCCTCCTAAATGAATCAGTTCCACGGCACCACCATTGTCTGCGTTCATCGCGACGACAAGGTCGCAATCGGTGGTGACGGCCAGGTGTCTATGGGTAATACGATTATGAAGGGCAATGCCCGCAAGGTCAGGCGATTGCGCCAGGGCCAGGTTCTGGCTGGATTCGCGGGCGGCACGGCTGACGCATTTACTTTGTTCGACTTTTTCGAGCAGAAACTTGAACAGCATGGACAGCTCCAAAAGGCCGCGATCGAACTTGCGAAGGACTGGCGCAGTGACCGAACCCTGCGTCGGTTAGAGGCGCTGCTTATCGTTGCCGACAAAAAGCAGTCGCTGTTGATATCCGGGACGGGCGATGTCATAGAGCCTGAACATTCGTTGCTTGCAATCGGGTCCGGTGGCCCCTATGCGCAGGCGAGCGCACAGGCACTGCTGCAGAATACCGATCTCGATGCGAGAACGATTGTTGAGAAATCGCTGCAGATCGCCGGCGAAATCTGTGTTTATACCAATCAGCAGATTCTCATCGAAGAGTTGTAGCGGGCGATGTCACTGACTCCGAAAGAGATCGTCCGCGAGCTCGATAAACACATCATTGGTCAGAACGATGCCAAGCGTGCCGTGGCTATTGCGCTTCGAAATCGATGGCGTCGCGGGCAAGTAGACGAGCCGCTCCGATCGGAAATTACGCCGAAGAATATTCTGATGATCGGCCCGACCGGTGTCGGCAAGACTGAAATCGCACGCCGCCTCGCGCGACTCGCGAATGCGCCTTTCATCAAGGTGGAGGCGACCAAGTTTACCGAGGTCGGCTATGTCGGCCGCGAAGTCGATTCGATCGTTCGCGACCTGGCTGATATGGCTGTCAAGATGGTTCGCGAAGCCGAAATCGAGCGAGTGAAACATCGTGCTGATGACGCGGCCGAGGACAGATTGCTCGATGTGCTTCTGCCCGGATCTTCCGACACCGAAGAGGGTGGCGATACGCGGCAGCGATTTCGCAAGATGCTGCGTGAAGGCGCGCTCGATGACCGCGAGGTTGAGCTGGATGTTCAGGCCGCACAGGTAGGCGTTGAGATCATGGCGCCGCCCGGCATGGAAGAGATGACCAACCAGCTGCAAAGCATGTTTCAAAATCTTTCGACGGGCAAAAAGAATCGCCGCAAGATGAAGATCAAGGACGCCCTGCCGCTGCTGCGCGAAGAAGAAGCCGGCAAGATGGTCAATGAAGAAGAGATCAAGCTGCAGGCGCTCAAGGCCGTCGAAGAAAATGGCATTGTGTTCGTCGACGAAATCGACAAGGTTGCGCGACGATCGGAAGGCTACGGTGCAGATGTTTCAAGAGAAGGCGTGCAGCGCGATTTACTGCCGTTGGTGGAAGGCTGCACCGTCAGTACACGGTTCGGCATGGTCAGGACCGATCACATTCTGTTTATCGCCTCAGGTGCCTTTAGCGTTGCCAAGCCGTCTGATCTAATCCCTGAGTTGCAAGGCAGATTCCCGATTCGTGTCGAGCTCAGCGCGTTGAGCGTTGAAGACTTTTCCAAGATTCTGACCGAGCCCGATGCATCATTGACGGAGCAATATCAGGGCCTCTTGAAAACCGAAAACGTTGCACTGGAGTTCGACCGATCCGGCATCGAGCGCATCGCAGAGGTTGCATTCCAGGTCAATGAGCGAAGCGAAAATATCGGCGCGCGACGCTTACATACCGTGCTTGAGCGACTGCTCGACGTCGTTTCGTTTGAGGCCACCGACCTGGCCGGCGAAAGTGTCGTCATCGACCGTAAATACGTCGATGATCACCTCGGCGAGCTGCTGGAAGACGAGGATCTCAGCCGCTACATTCTTTGACTGCGAACGCCGTGTTAAAACACGGCACTTCGCCGTATATCTCCGCTTTGCCTTTCCGGATAGCACTCGCTAGGCGCATAACATGTTGATCTCCGGGAGATAGCTTGGCTCATCGTGCCGATGAGAGTAGGTTTGGTCCCACGGTTGGCAGCAAGGGCGACAGAGAAATGTGGAAAACGACCGTGTTAGAACACGTAATTCTTACGTCTACTCTTATTTAGGTGGCACTGACAATTTCTCGCTACGGTAAGGCAGGATGAAAGCCTCTCTTAAGGAATTGCTGTCTCAGATTCCTGGCTTGCCTTCTGACCAGTGGCCTGAAGGCGAGCGCTACGCCGTAGGCTTCGAGCACGGCACAATGTCGCTCGGGTATTACGCGCCGATCGGCTCAGATCCCCAGCAACCGCACAAGCGCGACGAAATCTACATCGTTCAATCTGGCACCAGCCGTTTCGTTCTCGAGGATCAGACATTACGCCTATCTGCGGGGGATGCGGTATTTGTGCCTGCTGGCGCGGTTCATCGCTTCACCGATTTCAGCGCTGACTTTGGTGCATGGGTAGTCTTTTGGGGCCCAGAGGGCGGCGAATCTTGATCGGTCGGCGAGTCATCGAGTCCTGAGTCGCGAGTTCTATCGCCACCAACTCGGCGGGGACGTGGGAGCGTTAGCTTTGAGCGGGCCAGTGGGCGCCTCGAACACGCTTCGTCAGAGAGCGCGAGTGTTAACCTTGGGGCACGATAGCAACGGCCGGTGGAACGCGGTGCCACCTAACAACGGGATGAAGCTGACGGTCAAAAGTGTCACACCCTTTGCATGCGCAAAGGCTGCGCCACTTTTCCCCGCAGCTTATCCCAGACGTTAGGCGGATCTTGAGCCGAGGAGTACAATCGGGCGCATGAAGAACGAATACACAGCGGTAGTTCAGCAGGACGGCCCTTGGTGGATCGGTTGGATTGAAGAGATCCCCGGCGTTAATTCGCAAGGGGAGACGCGGGATGAGCTTATGGAAAATCTCCAGTCTGGTCTAACGGAAGCTCTGGCAATGAATCGTTCCGATGCGCGCCAGGCTGCAGCTGACGGATTCGAGGAAGTTCGGATTCAGGCGTGAAGCGGCGGGCGTTTCTTGCCCATCTTCGACGGAACGGCTGTGAGTTAATCCGAGAGGGTGGCAGGCATTCGTGGTGGGGCAACTCCGCAAACTCGAAGCGGTCAGCCGTGCCACGACACTCCGAAATCAGCGATATCTTGTGCCGAAAAATCTGCAAGGATCTCGGTGTGCCCTCACCTTAGTCGCAGAGTTGCGAGGACTCGACATGGCCCACAATGCGAAAAAGACTGAGCATTCCGGGGCAAAGCGCTCACGCGGAGGGTACGCGGGTCAAAAACGTGCCGCAAAGCACGAAAGCAACAAGCTACGAAGGCTTACTGACCGGCGGGCTGTCAGAGAAGAAAATCGCACATCCGCCTAACAATGGGATGCAGCTGACAGTCCAAAAGTGGCACACCCTTTGCAAAGACGAAAAGCAAAGGGTGTGCCACTTTCGGCCTGCAGCTGATCCCCGACGTTAGGCGGCACGTCACACGAGTTCGCGAGAGTTGACAGATGTCACGTGACGCGTTACACTCTTCGCGTGATTAAGAGCTTTGCTGACCGGCGTACG